>Ga0208770_1000086_pt1 | contig 69171 bp, 65 predicted proteins | sample AntAceMetag02UK9_FD_184771 | JGI IMG/M metagenome (GOLD analysis project Ga0208770, IMG submission 184771) | Saline lake microbial communities from Ace Lake, Antarctica - Antarctic Ace Lake Metagenome 02UK9 (SPAdes) (version 2) | ecosystem: Environmental > Aquatic > Non-marine Saline and... | reverse complement strand
GATGCGCTCAACTTTAAAGACAGACCTTATGTGAGGAAATCAAAAGTTGTGACCCAATTGTAAAAATAACTTACGTAACTATCTGTATTACAATATATTGGCTAGTTCCGTTTTCAAGTTGGGTTAAGATCAATGCTTACAGTTTGAAAAATGTGTTTAGTCCATTAAGTGGCATTGATAGAACACATTACATCTTTTAAAGAACCATTTTGAATGTAAGCGGAATGCAGCGATCAAGCATTGCAGATAGACACTAAGTAGGGAAGGGCTATTCAATTAACATTCGCTAGTTGAGTTAATCCATCGTTTAAAAAGGATTACTCATTATCCATTCTAGATTTATTTAACACGCTAATCAATAAGGAGGACTTTTTAGAAACATTTCGGTCTGCTTATTCAATAGCCTGCCGTTTTAGCAAGACTATTCTTCTTCAATGGTAGGTTTGACTATTGCCGGTCGGTAAATCTCGAATTCTACACGTCTGTTTAGTGCTTTGTCTTCCTCTGTGATCTCCTCTACAATAGGTTTTGTAGATCCATAACCTTCCCATTCAACACGTTCTGGTGCTACTTTTGCGAAATCTACCATGTAGTCTCTAATGATTCTGGCTCTTTCTTTAGAGAGCTTTAAATTAAAGGATGCCTCACCGTACGAGTCTGTATGACCGGATATCTTAAGTTTAAACTTCGGGTTGTCATAGAGGAAATTCACAATCTTATTCAAATCCGCATACATCTCTTCTTTCAACTTAGATTTCCCGTTGTTAAATTCGATGGACTCAAACTTCACACGACTTGCTAGCGGTACAGTTAATTTGGTGAGAGACCTTTTGCCGTCTAAGAAAAAGGCATCCTCTATTCTGAAGAAATCATCTCCTTGAATGATCAATAAGTAATTTCTCTGGTCAATAAGATTGAATTCAAAACTACCATCATCTTTCAAGTATTTCGGAGCAACTTCCACTCCTTCATCTAAATCGATAATGGAAACGATTCCTTTGAACGGCTGACCACTGATAGAGTCTTTAAGCGACCCTGTTATTTTGGTGGTAGCTAAAGGTTGGGCTTCCATTGGTAAAGGAAACGAATATAAATCTTGTTTTTTCAGATCTCTTGTGGCAGATCGTGCATAGAAAAGCAATGCTGATTTCGCATCAATGGTAAAGTAAAACTCGCTTCCCAATCCATTGACCAAAGGACCAATATTATATGGCTCGCTCCATTCATTATTGACTAGATGGCTTTTATAAATATCGAACTCACCGAAATTATATAACTGGCCGTTAGAGCTGAAATACAGCACGTCGTACATTGGATGGTAAAAAGGGCTCACGTCATTGTTTCTGGTATTCACTATTGGTCCCATATTTTTTGAAGGGCCCCATTTTCCATTTTTTTGTTTTACAGAAAAATAAATGTCAGAAAGGCCAAAACCACCGAGTCTATCAGAGGCGAAATAAATTGTATCTTCCGAATGGGACAATGCAGGATGAGAATCCCAACCAAGACTATTTACACCAGAACCCAAGTTTTTAATATTACCCCAAGTGCTATCGGGTAAAAGTTTCGAGGAAAAAATATCACAATCACCATAGCAATCAGGGCAATCACAACGAGAGAAATAGATTGTTTTTCCATCTCTAGCCAAAGTTGCAGAGCCTTCATTATAATCACTATTGATTTGAGTTAGTGCTTCGGCGTACGACCAAGTACCGTAAAAGTCTTTCTTTGAGAAAAACAAATCCTCGTTCTCGGCTTTTTCAAAGTCTTTAGTTATTTCAGTTCTCTTAGAAGTGAATAAGAGTGTGTTGTTCGAGACGTTCAAAGTAGGCGCATAGTCAGCTTTATCGGAATTGATCTCCACGCCCATATTCAACAGAACGCCTCTTGGGGGTCTCAATGTATCTATGAGTTTTCGGTATTCAACAAGCTCATAATAATAGTCTAAGGGTACGAAAAGGTCTGTTTCTTGTGTATTTAAGGAATCATAATACAATTCAACTTGTCGAATATCAATACCTGAATGGTGATGTCTCAAAACGAGGCGATAAAGACTTTTTGCTTCTTCATAGCCACCAAAGAGTTCTGTTAACTTGGCTAATCTCCATATAAGTCTTGTATCCTTATAAAAATTTCTTATGCCAAAACGGCTTACATACTTTCCCATGGCGATGTAAGCTTCTTTCCATTGTTTATTGGCTTCTAGTTCATTTATTTTAACTAGGTCATTTCGGTCAAAATAGTCATTAACCTTGTTCATATTCTTGAACTTGTAATCGTTCAAAACTATGTTACTCGGTAGTGAGTCGAGATTAAATTGCTTAGTGCTACGACTTTGCGCATTTATCTTGATGGATATGCATAAGCAAATAAAGGATATTAAAAATAGTCGTATAAACTGAATCATAGAATGCTTTTGGCAGCTGGTAGACGCTGCAGCGCCTAAAGATAATGGGTTTTATAGTTCTTCATATTAAATTGGCATACCTATTGAAACTATACCCAAGAATAAAGTTATTTTGAATTTTAACGGCATTGACTGCCAGATTGACATATATGTTTAAAAACGGATCTATGGATTATCTATTAGCTGGTGAAGAATCAGGAGAATTGATCCAAATAGTAACAGAGGCAGAAGGAAAAGAACTTGATCCTGAAAATTTACCTGATGAATTACCGATACTACCTATAAAAAATGCGGTACTTTTTCCCGGTGTGGTAATGCCTATTACCGTAAGCAGAACTAAATCTGTAAAGCTTGTAAAAAAAGCTTATAATGGAAATAGAACTATTGGCGTAATCGCTCAAAGTAAAAAAACTGATGAGCCAGGCTTTGATGACCTTTTCAAAGTAGGAACGATTGCTAAGATTTTGAAAATGTTGGTGCTTCCTGATGGGAATACAACCATCATCATTCAAGGTCAGCTTCGATTTGAAACGGAAACGCTAGTTAGGGAAAATCCTTACCTTATATCGACCTACAAATTGCTTGAAGATGAAGGGGATGTGACAGAGGAAGATGTTATTGTCATTCAGCAGTCTCTTAAAGAGGCTGCAAACAAAGTACTTAAACTCAATCCTGAGATTCCAAAAGAGGCACAAGAGGCGCTTGGTAAGATCCAGAGTTATACTTTTTTGACCTATTTTTTATCATCTAATGTGAATGCTGAAATTAAAGATAAGCAAGGGATATTAGAGACTAATAATACCAAAGAAAGAGCGGAAAAGCTGCTTCAGTTAATGTTGAAAGACATTCAGGTTCTTTTACTCAAAAATGAAATAGCGAGTAAGGTACATTCCGACATTGATCAGCAACAGCGTGATTATTATTTGCGTCAACAGATGAAGGTGCTCCAAGATGAGTTAGGTCACGATGGCCCTGATCAGGAAATCAATGCGCTAAAGAAAAAAGCCAAGACTAAAAAATGGAATGATGAGGTAAAAAAGCATTTCTTTAAAGAGCTTGATAAGATAGGTAGAATGAATCCTGCTGCAGCGGAATACCCTGTAGCGATGAGTTATGCAGAGCTTTTAGTAGACCTTCCTTGGAATGAATTCACAGAGGATAACTTCGATCTCAATCATGCAAGAAAAGTACTGGATAAAGATCATTTTGGCCTGGAAAAAGTCAAAGAAAGAATCTTGGAGTATTTAGCGGTTAGAAAGCTTAAAAATGATCTAAAAGGACCAATACTATGTCTTTACGGACCTCCAGGAGTAGGTAAAACTTCATTGGGTAGATCTATAGCAGATGCATTGAATAGAAAATATGTTCGAATGTCGCTCGGTGGCGTTCATGATGAAGCAGAAATTAGAGGTCACAGAAAGACTTACATTGGCGCTATGCCTGGTAAGATTGTTCAAAATTTAAATAAGGCGGGTACATCTAACCCGGTATTTATATTAGACGAGATAGACAAGGTAAGCTCAAATTATAGAGGTGATCCATCTTCTGCATTATTAGAAGTGCTTGATCCTGAGCAAAACAGTACTTTCAAGGATAACTATCTTGAGGTTGATTATGACTTATCGAAAGTGCTATTTATAGCCACAGCCAATTCCTTAGATACGATACAGCCAGCGTTAAGAGACAGGATGGAAATTATCGATATCACAGGTTATACTCTGGAGGAAAAAGTGGAAATAGCTAAAAAGCATTTGATTCCGAAGCAGAAAAAAGAGCATGGCGTAAAATCCACGCAAGTAACTTTTGATAAAGCTTCTGTAGAGAAATTGATCAATGACTACACGCGTGAGTCGGGTGTTCGAAATCTTGAAAGGAAAGTGGCTTCAGTGGTGAGAAATGTTGCAAAATCCATAGCTATGGAGGAAGAATATGAAAGTAAAATCACACAAGCGCAGGTAAGAAAAGTACTGGGACCAGAAGATTTTGATAAGGAATTTTATGAAGACAACAAGATCCCAGGTGTAGCTACAGGTTTAGCTTGGACATCAGTCGGTGGAGATATTCTTTACATAGAGGCAAGCTTGAGTAGAGGTAAAGGTAAGCTGACTTTATCAGGGCAATTGGGTGACGTAATGAAGGAATCTGCGATGACTGCTCTTTCTTATCTAAAGTCAAATGCTGAGGATTTGGATATAGATTATCGCGTCTTTGAATATTATGATTTGCATATTCATGTTCCCGCTGGAGCGATTCCAAAAGATGGACCTTCAGCTGGTATCACCATGCTCACAGCCTTAGCTTCAGTTTTCACACAACGATTAATCAAGCATAGGTTAGCAATGACAGGCGAAATTACCTTGAGAGGGAAAGTATTACCTGTCGGCGGTATTAAAGAAAAGATTTTGGCCGCCAAAAGAGCCGGTATCAAGGACATCATCATGTGTTACAAAAACCAAAAGGATCTTGAAGAGATAAATGAAAAGTACATAAAGGATTTAAAAATACATTTCGTAAAGACTGTACCAGATGTACTGGACATAGCGTTGCTAAATCAAAAAGCAGTCGATCCTATGAAGTTTATTCTTCCGGAAGTTGTCGTTAAACCTTGAGGCTTGAAATACTCATATTAATATTGATTACGTTTACTGCGAAAGCTCAGCTTTCGCAGTATCAGTTTTCAAAAGCATCAGATAATGCGCGTAATGCTGCGTTGGGCGGTCAAGTGATATCACTCAATGATGGTGATGGAGCTTTGATGATGCTCAATCCCGCGTTAATAGATTCTGTTAAAACGTCTGCATTATCCTTTACATGGAGTCCTTATTTTGCTGACATTACTGCTTTTTCCGGGACATATAAGTTTGATACAAAAAAGGTTAAAAACCTTTCGTTCGGGGTACGATATTTCGATTTTGGTGATTTTGAAAGACGAGAGGCAAATGGTGATTTGACAGGTGATTTTGGTGCTCAGGATTATCAACTGGTCTTGGGGAAAAGTCATCGAGTCGAGTCGTTCACTATTGGCCTAAATGCCAAGTTTACAGGGTCATCTATTGATAACTATCAAAGTTCGGCCTTATTATTTGATATTGGTGGCATATATCAACACCCTAAGAAAGAGTTGAGTTTTGCGATTTTATTTAAAGATTTTGGATTCGTAATGAGGGATTTCAATAACATAACTAAGAGTAAAGTACCCTTTGATGTGCAGCTTGGAACTACTTTTAAGCCAATTCATATGCCTTTCCGCTTCACAATAACGGCTTACAACCTGGTGAGGGATAACCTTGTTTATCTTGATAATGAAGCTTCAACGAAAAGGGTCAATGATGTTTTTAATGATGTTTTCAGACGTTTGAGCATTGGTGCGGAATTATTACTGAACGATAATGTTCAATTTCTTTTAGGGTACAATCATCTCAGAAGAGAAGAACTGCGTTTGGTAGAAGGAGCCGGAGGAGCAGGTCTATCATTTGGATTGAAAGTTGGGGTAAAAAGATTCCAATTCAGATATGCCTATTCCAGATATCACTTCGGCGGTGGTGCCAGTTTCTTTACCATACAATCAAACCTTCGCTCATTTAAAAAATCAAATTAAACTATATCACTATGATATGCCTTTCACAGTGTACAAATTATAAACAATGAACAAAGATCTTACACCAAAAGAAATAGTTGCAGAATTAGACAAATACATCATTGGTCAAAACGATGCTAAGAAAAATGTAGCTATCGCCTTACGTAATAGGTGGAGAAGAATGAATGTTAAGACTGAAATTCAGGGTGACATAGTGCCAAATAATATCTTGATGATAGGAGCCACGGGCGTTGGTAAAACGGAGATTGCTCGGCGATTGGCTAAAATTTCAGATGCACCTTTCATTAAAGTAGAGGCTAGTAAATTCACAGAAGTAGGATATGTTGGTCGCGATGTGGAGTCCATGGTGAGAGACTTAGTAGAGCAAGCCGTCACCATCGTAAAAGTGTCAAAAAAAGAGGGCGTATTGGAAAAAGCTGCCGAAATCGTTGATGAGTTAATTCTCGATATATTAATTCCTCCTTTGAAAGGTTCTCCAACCCCTTTTGCTTCTGGGGTGGGTAAAGATGAGCCAGCTGAAGAGCGAGAATTGAATGAGAAAACGCGCGATCGCTTTAGAGAAAAAATCAAGAATGGGGAGATGGATGATCGTAAAATTGAAATCGATGTAAGACACGCTTCTAATCCTGGTATTGGTATGATTGGTGGAGGGATGGATGAATCATCTATGATTAACATACAAGAAATGCTTGGAAATATGATGCCTAAAAAATCCAAGAAACGAAAGGTGGCCATAAAAGATGCGCGTAAAATCTTACTCGAAGAAGAAATTGCGAAGTTGATAGATATGGATGACGTGACGGAGGAAGCTTTGAAAAAAGCCGAAAATACAGGAATTGTCTTTATTGATGAGATTGATAAAATAGCTGTGAGTGGCGCTTCCAAAGGCGGACCGGATGTAAGTAGGGAAGGTGTTCAAAGAGATTTACTTCCAATAGTGGAGGGTAGTGCAGTCAATACCAAATATGGGATTGTTCACACAGATCATATTTTATTTATAGCTGCGGGTGCCTTTCATGTGAGCAAGCCATCCGATTTGATTCCTGAATTACAAGGAAGATTCCCAATTAGGGTAGAATTGGATAGTTTAACCAAAGGCGATTTTCTTCGAATTCTAAAAGAACCTAAGAATGCACTAACCAAGCAATATATTGCTTTAGTTGAAGCAGAGGAAGTTAGTCTCAGCTTTACGGATGAGGCACTGGAAGAGCTGGCTGAGATGGCATTTCAGATTAATGAAGAAGTAGAAAATATTGGCGCTAGACGTTTGCATACGGTAATGAGTAAGCTGCTTAACGATATCTTATTTGAGATTCCTGATACCATAGGGCCCAATGCTCAAATCGTGGTAGACAAAGCTATGGTAATAGAAAATCTAGCAGGTTTGGTGAAGAACAAAGACCTAAGTCAGTATATTCTTTAATAGATCATATTAGGCCAAAGATTTCTTTTGAATAGGTTCTTTGGCCTTTTCAAATGCTTCGTCATATTCTTCTCGAAGCGTACCGAAAATTCGATCCCAGATGAGCGTGTAGAGACCATAGTTGCCGCTAAACTTTTGGTGATGCAGATTATGAGCAACAGAGGTATTGACCCATTTACCAATTATCGTTTTGTGAAAACCTTTGGGATATAATTCATAACCTAAATGTCCATAGACATTGTAGACTATTTGGAATAGGAAAAATATTATAACGACTAATCTATGAGATGGAATAGTAAAGGCTATAATGGTTAAGATCATGCCTTCCAAAATTGACTCTAATGGATGAAAGGCATAGGCTGTCCAAGGTGATGGATTTGTAGATTGATGATGAACTCGATGAAATCTCTTGTAATATTTCGGGAGGTGCATAAATCTATGGATGCCATAAAAGTAGAGATCATGAAGGAAAAACATGAGGACAAAGGTGCCAACATGGTAGCCTAAAGAGTTTGCGTTAATATCTGTAATTAATAGGGAATAAGGTGCGAGTACTGTGAATGTCAGTACAGCGATGATGCTGAATATAAAGATGGTTATAGCAGAGTAGCCAAAGTCACGGTAATAGTCATTTGACCTAGGAAACTTAGATTGTATTTTGCTTAGAAATGGATTGTTTTTAAAGATAACATAAAAAATCACAAAGAATAAGCTGGCACATAATAAGTATCTTAGACCAACGTGCATGTAGGCAAACGGTATTTTTTCGATTGCTGTTTGTAAATTTTCCATTATTCAGAATATTTTCTTATCATCATTTTTATTGATTTTGGTGTATGGAAAAAGAGTTGTTCAGTCTTAATATTTTCATTTTCAATTTGAGCCCAGTCATCTATGTCAAATTGAATGCCGACACATCCTGTCGTCGGGATATTGCTCACATAATCTTTAAGGAAATGATTAGCCAACTCTGTTAACCCAGGGTTATGGCCAAAAATGGCAATGCTTTCTTCTTGCTGTCTTTTCAAAATGGAAATGATGGCATCAGAAGTGGCATGATAAAAATTCTCTTCTAATTTAATTTCTTCCTCAGGATAGCCCCAATCATCTGCGATGAATAATGCAGTATCCAATGCACGAATAGCAGTACTAGAAATGATCAAGTCTGGGGTTGGAATATGATGGCTAAGAAAAAGACCAATTTTCTTCATATCTTTTCTGCCCCTAAAACCCAACGGTCGCTGATGATCTTCAAGGTCGAAACTCCAAGAGGATTTGGCATGTCTTATGATGTATAGGCTTTTCATTGAGCGGTATGTTTATCGAACTATTTTACAAATGTAAACTCGAATTTCGATAGACAGGTTGCATAATTTTAATCAGGAAGCCAAAAATCAAAAACAACATCATTCATGCACTTGAAATGACCTTTGGGGCATTTATTAAATCCAATTTTTGAACAAGGTCGACAATTTAACTTGTTATTTTCAAATACCGTGAACTTGGTATTGTAAGGGTACATTCCGAAAAGAGGCGTGGTGTTTCCCCAAATAGAGTAAATGTGTTTACCAAAGGCCGCAGCTACATGCATCAAACCTGTATCGTGGCTAAATACCCAGTTTGCATTGCGCAGAATACTCGCTGATTGATTAAAATTGAATTTCCCACACGCATTAAAAATGGTTGTTTCCTTACCTAAATCTCTAAGGCCTTGATCAAAAGAGGTGTTATCATCTTTTGCAAAGAACTTTTCAATCTCTTTTCCTGTGGCGAGTTCATTCGTGCCGCCCAATAGAATCACCGGTTTGTTTATTCTATCGCACAGTTCAATAATTCTTTTTGTTGGAAGTCTTTTTGTGGCGTATTTACCACCAATGACGACAGCAGCATACCCGTTTTGGTGTGTTGCCGGTAACCAACTGTTTTCTACCTCATCTTTGTGTGGTATATAATATTCCAAACCTTCCTCATCCAATTCAACGCCTAAGCTTTTAACTACTTCTGCGTATCGTTCAACTATATGCTTGTTAGGTAAGCGATTGATTTTGAAGTTAGTGAACAGCCACTTCTCAATATTTAGTTTATTTAAACTTTGGCTTTTGACGCCTAGCCTCAGTTTGATGTATCGGGTGCGAACATTGTTATGAAGATCTACGATAAAGTCATATTTTTCTTTTCTAAGATCAGAGATCAAGGTTCCTAACGAACCTTCAAGATGGTAGACTTTAGAAATATGTGGATTTTCTTCTAGTAAAAAGCCATATTCACTTTTGGTTGCAAAATGAATCTGTACATCCGACAGTTGTTTTTTTAAAACACGAATGACTGGGGTTGTTAATACAATGTCTCCAATAGACGAGAAACGGAGAATTAAAATTTTCATGTTTGGTAATTCAAGAGGAATGAAACAAATTGAAAGAATTAAATTTTAATTCTTTTTAGCAATACGTCCTAAAGGTCAACCTTGTGCAATGCTTTTAGTTTCAATAACAAAAGATTCTTTTAGGGAATGAATAATGGTTTGATGCATATAGGAATAGGGTATTTGGCATGGTAATAATTTCAGGAGTAGAATGTTTTATTTTTCTGATGCAATAAAGAATTATTTAATGTGTCGGTTATGAGATATGTGTATCATTTTAATTGGATATAATGTCATTGAAAAGTAAAAGACAGGGATTATAGACATAGTAAAGTTGAATTTTCGAGGCTAGTTAAAAGAATACTTCGAAATATTGTCACACAAAAAAAAGGGACTGTAAACACCTTAAATCACCAATTATTTTTTTAGCTATCATAATAAAAAAGATTTTAGTCCATAGGATTTTGAAAACAAAGGTCAAATTCTCAACACAACCATATTTGAAGGTAGCTTATTATACAACAGTTTCTCTAAGAGGGTTAGGGATATTAGAAATTCAATTGTCATAATATTATGAAAATATTCTTGTCTGTAAGTCTGCTATTAGTGCTTAGTTTGTCATTCGCACAACGAAAAAAAGAGCAACAAGATACGAGCACATATATACTCCAGCCGAATAGAATAGAATTTGATATGGGCTGGGATGATCATGTATTTCATATCATTGATGGTAAAGATAATGGTCTTATGGTCGCAGTAGAAACTGATAATGCGCTTGATGGAGGAGACTTGTGGGCCTTTCATTATCTCGATACTTCGTTGAATGTTGTTTGGTCCAAAAATTTTTCTATCCCTGTGGAGAGTGCCTTTACCGGTTATGATTATTTTGATGGGCGCTATTACCTATTGTTCAATGTGTCCAAATATAGCAATGAAGACTTACTCATTTATGAAATTGACGCGGAGACAACCGAATACGAGACTTATGAAGTCAGCACAGTTTTCCCCATTTTACTCACACATTTTGAGGTTATTAGTACCACTGTTTTGCTTGGCGGATACACTAATTTTCGCCCAGTCATGCTTACTTATGATTTGATTGAGCAAAAACCCAAAGTCATCCCAGGGTTTTATGATAGCAATAGCGAGTTGCTCGATTTGATTATTGACGATGAGGCACAAATATTTACGGTATTGATTACTGAGCGTCAATTCAATAGGAAAAACAGTATTAGGGCCAAAACATTCACCGCAAGTGGAGATCTTATACAAGAAAACAGGGTGAATCCTGGCGATCGTAGCAATTTAATTGATGGAACAGCAACTACGTTTTATGGTGGTTTTCAATACGTAGCGGGTACTTATTCGAAGAAGGCCTCCCAGTACAGTCGCGGATTATATCTAGCCAAATTTATTAATGGGCGACAGCAGTTTATTCGATTTCATGAATATGCAGACCTGAATAATTTCTTCGGGTTTATGAGCAAGCGTAGGGAGCAAAGAGTTAAAGAGCGAATTGAAAGGAAAAAGGAGAGGGGAAAAAAGCCACGATTTAGTTATCGTCTGATGGTACATGATATCATTCAACGTGGAGATGAATATGTGATGATAGCCGAAGCATATTATCCGAGTTATAATAGTTACAATAGGGGACCTATGTCCATGACGGGTGCTGGGTCAAGCTTTACCCCAGGGTTTACTGGTTATAGATACACACATGCCGTTGTTGTTTCTTTCGATAAAAATGGGAATATTAGATGGGACAACTCTTTTGAAATTGATGATATCCTAACCTTTTCGTTGCAGGAGTTTGTGCAGGTGAGCATCTACGATGAAAAGATCGTTTTGATGTACTTAGAAGGAAATACCATACGCTCGAAAGTCGTAACTGGCGATGAAATTTTTGAAGGTAAAACCTTCAATCCTGTGAGGTTGGCGTATGCCGATGATGAAATTAAGAGTAAAAATCCAGGGATAGAAGGACTGAACAAATGGTATGATAACACATTATATGCCTTTGGCGAGCAGCGGATTAAAAACGAGTCAGGTGCTGGGGGTAAAGTTTTCAGGAAGATCTTTTATATCAACAAGGTTTCTTATAATCTCGACAACAATCATGATTAACCAAATATTTAGCACCAAGTTCGTTCTTGGATAACCAGCAATGCAGCTATATTTGCGGGTAGTCAGATTATGCAAAAACGACTTCTCCTCAGCGGCCAACATTTACAGATCACAATTAATAGATTGTGTCAACATCTTATTGAAAATCATGGTGATTTTTCCGAAACAGTTATTTTGGGGCTTCAACCTCGGGGTATTTATTTAGCCGAGAGAATATATAAAAGACTCCAAGAAGTACTGAATAAAAAACTTGATTTAGGATATATTGATATCACTTTTCATAGGGACGATTTTAGAAGAAGAGAGGAGCCCCTCAGGCCAAATCAAACCAAAGTACCTTTTATCATTGAAGATAGAAAAGTCATTCTTATCGATGATGTGCTTTTTACGGGTCGTTCTGTGCGAGCGGCATTGGATGCAATGACCATGTTTGGTCGTCCAAGAAAGGTCGAATTACTTGTATTGATTGACAGACTTTACAGTAGAGACATTCCCGTTGAAGCTAATTATGTAGGAAGAAAGGTCAATACACTGCCTTCTCAAAAGGTTTTGGTAGAGTTGTCCGAGCAAGGAAAAGAAGATAATATCTGGTTAATAAATATAGAAGATGGACACGCTTAAGTCGAGGCATTTACTCGGTATAAAAGATCTTCAAAAAGAAGAAATTGAGTTGATTTTTGACTGGGCTAGAAATTTTAAAGATGTACTTAATCGTCCAATAAAGAAAGTGCCCTCGCTTCGAGATGTGACGGTGGCAAATGTTTTTTTCGAGAATAGCACCAGAACAAGGCTTTCCTTTGAGCTGGCCGAAAAGCGATTATCTGCAGATGTGATAAACTTTTCATCGAGCTCGAGCTCAGTAAAAAAGGGAGAAACACTCTTAGACACGGTAAATAATATTTTGGCGATGAAAGTGGATATGATCGTGATGAGACATTCTAGTCCCGGAGCGCCTCATTTCTTATCCAAGCATATCCAAGCCAATATCATCAATGCAGGTGATGGTACGCACGAGCATCCAACGCAAGCACTTTTAGATACATTTTCTATTACAGATAAACTAGGATCTGTAGAAGGTAAAAAGGTGGTCATCGTCGGAGATATTCTACATAGCCGAGTGGCCCTGAGTAATATTTTTGCCTTGCAAAAGCTTGGCGCAGAAGTGATGGTGTGCGGTCCGGCAACACTCTTACCGAAACATATTACATCACTTGGTGTGAAAGTAGAACTTGACATAAGAAAAGCTTTAGAGTGGTGTGACGTTGCAAACATTTTGAGAATTCAACTCGAAAGGCAGCAGATGAGATATTTCCCAACATTGCGTGAATATTCCCGGCATTATGGGGTCAATAAGGCTTTGTTGAACTCGTTGAGTAAAGAAGTGCTGATCATGCATCCGGGTCCTATTAATAGAGGAATAGAGCTTTCTTCCGATGTGGCAGATTCCGATCAATCCATTATTTTGCAACAGGTGGAAAATGGTGTGGCTATTAGAATGGCTGTACTGTACCTCCTTGCGGGTCAAAAAGCTTCCTAGATCATACTGCGATAAGGATCAAATACATCCATAAGGTTTTCATCTAAAATATTGCTTCTCTTTTTAAAAGCTTCTTTAAGTCCTCCATTTTGGAATTTATCGTTTGTTTATATCCTATAGGCTAATGGAAATCACCTGTTTTGAATCACCTATCATATAAGTGCATCGAATAAGAAGTAATTTCCCGACTTCCTCTCCAGTGAGCTTCCTCCGAGGGTATTAATGACGTTATCAAGTCTATTTTACGGGCGACATGCAAATAATCCTGATGTTTTCAAGGTACTTATTTATCTAATGATATCATGGATTCCATGTAAATGCTAATGAAAAGCTATTTCTATCGTATTAGGCTAAGTGCGAATTAAGAATAACTTTACCAACTTCATTCAATTGGGCAAAGGGCATTAATATTTTTCATTTGGAAAATCTTGTTATGAAATCCTGAATTATTATTTGGTGATGTTTAAAACAGCTAATCTTGCGTCGTGCAATTTTTAATCTCTCCATTCAGGTATTTCTTTTGTGTGATTTGGACCATCCTGATGATTTCTTCGTCTCTGGTGGTGCTATTATTCACTTTGAATCCTAAGACCTCAGTTGTAATGGCACGTACCATGTTTGCGCCAGGAATTCTTTGGCTATGCGGTGTGTCATTAGAAATACGAGGAAAAGAAAATTTGAGTAATGACGAATCCTACGTATTTGTAGCAAATCATTTATCCTACTTGGATATTCCCGTATTGTTTCGAGCGATTCCTCATGGGCTCCATTTTGTGGCCAAAAAAGAACTTAAGTTCGTTCCATTCATCGGTTGGTACATGTTTGCGACAGGAATGATATTTGTCGATCGATCAAATAGGCAAAAAGCCATCGCTAGCTTAGATAGAGCAGGAAAATTAATAAAAAAAGGAAGGGACGTGCTCATGTTTCCAGAAGGGACAAGAAGCCGTACGGGTAATGTTGCCGCATTTAAAAAAGGGCCATTTATGTTGGCGTCAAAAGCAGATATTGCGGTAGCTCCGGTTGCAGTAGTTGGAACAGACAAAGTCATGTCACCGAAAAGCTTTGTGATTAAACCTTATAATGTTAAAATCAATATTGGAAAGCCTAACCGCATAAAAGGAGATGATATCAAATCATTCATAGAATTCAACAGGGCGGAGATTATCAAACTTCAAAATGAGATAAGCGAATGAGCCTTTCCCTATCATTACTGGAGAGAGCAGGACATGCTTGTGAGCTATGTAACTCGACTTCAAACCTGATAAGTTATGAAGTTTTGGGAAGCGATAAATCGAAAGAAGACGTGGTTATTATTGCTTGTGGCACATGTGCTGACCAGTTGCTGGAGCATGAAGTAATAGCGGTGAATCACTGGAGATGCTTGAATGAGAGCATGTGGAGCGAAGTGCCAGCGGTACAAGTTGTCGCATATAGGATGCTCGCTAAACTCAGTAAAGAAGGTTGGCCACAAGATTTATTGGATATGTTGTATTTGGATGAACCTTTATTGGCATGGGCCAAAAACGAAGGGGTGTCAAATGAGGCGAAAATTGTTGCAGTAAAACACGTAGACAGCAATGGAGTTGAGCTCCAAACGGGAGATAGCGTAGTATTGATCAAAGATTTGAAAGTGAAAGGCGCGAGTTTCGTTGCTAAGCGCGGGACTCCTGTGCGGAATATTTCATTAGTTCATGACAATCCAGCACATATTGAAGGGAAGATCAATGGTCAACAGATTGTTATTTTGACACAATATGTTAAAAAATGATGATCATCAAAGCTCATCGGTGAAATGTTTGTTTGATTTCTTTAAATCAAATTTTTCCTTATTGTAAGATGTTGAATCCCCTTTTGTGATTGATAGAGAAACCCAATCCAATCCTTTCATAATTTTGGCGGCATAGACGATTTGCCCAACATGCATAGGATAATGTGCCATTTGGCGCTGTATTGCGTCTAAAACAGAATGGCCTTCATTTCTTATAAATATCGTTTTGGAAAGGTCATTTTCCGATAAACTTTCCAATGTACCTAAAAAGCAATTCCAACCTTCGTTCCATTTGCTGATCATTTCTTTTTTATTAGAAATATCATCTTCAAATTCTGTGTCTCGTTGGCGCCATGGCTTTTCCCCATCTTCGAATAAAAAATTGGTCCAGCGAGAGCGCATATTGCCGCACATATGTTTGACAATGGCGGCTATACTATTTGACGATTCCCCAGCGGACCAATGAATATCACCATCAGAGATTTGTACAAACGCCTGGTCGCCAAGAGATTTATAATAGCGCGCAAGTTTAATCGTGTTGGGTAGAAAAGTGTTCATGGCCAAATTTACATCGCTCGATGGTTTTTAGATTGTTCTTTACTCGACTCAAAGCTGGAAGTCAATTTTTCATCCATAGCCTCCGGGTCATTGAAGTTGAGCAATATGTCTTTAAACCTCTGAGCGCCACCAAAGATGACATTGATCTGTCCTGATTCTAAGGCTTCAATGGACTTTTTTGCTACTTTTTGTGGGTTATCCATTCCATCCCTTGAGATAGAATCCATCATTGGGGTGTCAGTGGCTGTAGGATAAATAGTCATTACATGAAGGTTCGATGTGATCAGTTCTCGTCGCAGAGCATCAGAAAACTGTCTTACCGCTGCTTTGGAAACAGCATATACGCTATAAAAAGGTCTGGCTATATAACCTAAACCGCTTGAAAGGTTAATAATGGCGCCCTCTTTAGATTTTTTCAAAAGGGGAAGTGCTTTTTTGGTCATTAGAATCAAACCAGTCACATTGATGTTGATTTGATTAATAATATCATCGTCGCTTTGTTCATCAAGAGCGGAAGCACTCACAACGCCTGCATTGTTGACCAGAATGTCGAGACTACTCCATGTCGCTTGAATTTTTGCGATGGCGATTTCTATATCTTTTAATTTCCCTAAGTCGCCTTGGAGGATAATCCATTCAATGTCCGGATAGATTCCTGCTAGTTGTTGCATTGGTGCTAGTGTCCTTCCCATTATAGCTATATGGGTAGCGCCTCGTGCGATGAATTCTTGCACCAAGCATTTTCCAATACCACTTGAACCTCCTGTAACTAAGATTTTTTTATTTTTGAACTTCATATTTAATTAAGAACGCTGAGGAGTAAGATGTTTTTCAATTGTTTCTGCGATATTTCCGGAAGGCCTAGAAGCATCTGCATGAATGATTTCACCTTCCTTATCAATAAGTATAAATCTAGGAATTCCATTGATTCCATAGTCTTGAATGATGGATGATTCCCAGGCACCAGGTGCATATAAGTGTGCACCACCCAATGACTTTTTTTCGAGCATCTTTATCCACGGATCAGGAGAGCCGTCAATACTTACCGCTAAAAATGTAATGTCTTGATCCTTGAATCGCGCTTGAAGTTTTTCCATAGTTGGATGCTCAGCAATACACGGGCCGCACCATGTCGCCCATACGTCGATGTAGAGTGGTTTTCCTGCGAAAGATGCCAGCGTTAACGAATCTCCAGTATTGGAAACATATTTGAAATCTGGTGCTTGCTTACCAGGTTGTGTGACTTTCCAGCTGGTTTTTATTGATTCATACTGCTCAATAGCTTTCGAAGGAGGAACAAGAGATCGCCATTCCTGAACAATTTGCTCTCTTGTGTCATCGGAGAAATCGGTAAAGGCTCTTCTTATAAGTTGGAATAAAAATATCTGTTTGATCTTCGGATCACTTATGAGTTTGGATACGGTCTCATACCTTGTATTATAATAGGTGACTGCCGTTTGTTCTTCAAGTTGATCGAAAACCTGAGAAGACTCATATGATATTATAGCATCAATATAACCTTCATAGTCACTGTAAATAAGCTGCGTTGAATCATTAATGCTCAATTCATCTTGAAAAGTATAGAAGTTATCTGAAACCTTAAAAGAAGCTAATTCAAGGTATCCTTTATGGTAGGTTTCAAATTGCATTTTATTGGAAGCGACTTGCCATTTTTTGTTTTCTTTCAAAGAATTTAGAAATGCTAAGTCTTTAATTTTGAACGGTCCTATTGCGCTTATTTTTATATCTGCAACAGAATCAAGCGTAAGTAAAAATGACTTTTCTTCTAACGAAAATAAGTCTTGAGTGCTGATAAGGCTGTCTTCCATTAAAACTATGGCTGCCAGATAGTTATTGATGTTCGCATTTGTGCCTGAATAGGTCAACGATTCGTCAAATGATTGGGGGTCTAGACTTAGTGATAATTTGTCATTTGGTCGGAGATATAGATAGGTGACTTCCTCTCCGTGCTTAAACCGAATGTTTTCAGGATTTAATATAGAAAGGCTAAAGCTAAACTTGTTATTGGCATCCAAGGTGTCAATAAGGTTATTTCCATTAAAGGAGATACTGACTGTTGTACTTACGGGATTGATGATTTGACCACTTAGCGTGGTTTCGACTTGTTGTTTGGTGCAGGCAATAGTAAAAAAAATGAGGCCGAAAAGAGTAAAATGCAGGAATGACTTCATGAATTCTATTAGGTTTAAGAAAATCAAATTGATGCTTTAAAATTACAATTAACTAATTGTAATTCAAACACCCAAATAAGACACTCATATTTCGAGATTTGTATAAAGCTGACGTTTCTAGTCACCTATTCCAATATACATCATTTGCTTCTGTATTCTCACCTGCTTGCAAAGCTAACAATGGAGCTGTCATGGAAAGTTTTAATGAGCAATACTGGTAAAGCGGGCGTTGCGGAGATTGTCCAAGACTATATAAAGGACAAGCGATCTTCTTGAGTAGGCTAACTAAAGAATTATAGGGATTTGAAAAGATCTTTTTAAAAGTAGGTGAGTCTCCACTGTGATTGTCAATATCAAGGAGGATACCTTTCAATATTTTAGCGAAAATTAGTCTAACTGGGTTCTTTGGCTAGATGAATTTTTTATTCAAGGAGGTAGCTACTCGAGAGGTGTTAGGTTCCAAAAGCATTTTACTATTTGATCTTATTCTTTAGTCTTAAATAGTCGATGCGTTTTTTGTAGTAGTCGAAGGATATGGAGTCTGATTCGTTGAGGTTATCACTATATTGATTGTCAAATTGAAGTTCAAAGTAATATCTTGTTTTATATTGATCTATCTCAACCGCTTCTGCAAAATGGCTCTCTGAGGAAATATTCAAAATTCCTGGATAATCCGAATAAGTTATTTGAGTATAATCAAAGGGAGCGAAGCGAATGCTGTCGTTGTTATTGACTATTATTTCTTGTGCGTCTTTGTTTCTTCGATCTTGTCTAAATAGATATAACTCGATTTGATTATTGTTATTAAAGTGTTTTGTTCGTAGGATCTCAATTACCATCTCGCGAGGTAATTGGTCTGTAGATTTAAGGTATTTGTATGCGTCGATACCGGAAATTTTTCCTTTACGGACGGCTGCCTTATCGTCTAAATACATATCGTACATGACAGGTAAGCTATTTTTTAACAATGTATTTAACCCCCACTTTTTGAGCACAAACGCTGTATTTTCTTTTAAATCATAGATTAGTGGAATCCTTAATTGGCTTGTGTTTCCAACGGAAATAACACCGCCTACAACTCCGAATATTACTCCCCGTGCCACGGACTCAAAATTGCGCTCTAATTCTAATTCTATTAAATACTTGGCTTTATCCGGATACGCACCTTCCAAATAGTATAAACTTTCATTTATCCGTAATGCCTTAATAAAGGTGAGGGACACCAACTATTTGATATCCGTTTAGGTAAAGAATGTTATCCGATACAACTCCCCATAGATTGTCGCGTATTGTTGCATTCTTAATATGTTTATAGTCTTCGTTTATTTTATAATCATTTCCGCCAAACATGAAAATATCCCCTTATGATCTTTCTACAATATTAAATTCAGTTTCTAAAGGATCATTATTTAAAAAATGAATATTTGACGTGTAGCCAATGGCGCTTCTATCCTGAGCATTAGCAAGGAGGACAAATGAAACCATAGCTGTAAAATATATTGCCTTCTTGTATCTAATATTATCAATATCTCCAACTGGTCAAATCAGCATCCTTAGGAGCACTTTCCTCCATTCTTTCCATGATTTTGTCGACGTACATTGTATTGTATCTCAACCTTGAAATATGATTAGGATTTTCTTGATCGCCATTCCAGCAATGCTCAGCTCTATCTCCATAATCCACATCGCCACCATAGTAAGGAGCGGTTGTGTTTTCTAAGAAATCTTCCATGAGGTAGACCGCATTGTTGAGATAATAATTATCCATATCACCACAATAGATATTTATTTTACCTTCAAGCTTACTTCCTAAAATATCCCAATCTCTTTCGAGAATATGTCTTAAGTCATAGTTTTCTTTCCAGTACGCGGCTACACTAGGATCAATGTCTCCTGAGCGCTTATCCCACAGTCTTACAGGATAGCCATCGTCACCTTGCGGAGAATAGACGGCCTCCCAAATATCCCATTGTTGTCCAGATCGAGACTTGTCACCCAGAACCAATTCAAGCTGGTTTGCTTCTAACAACGAAAAGTTGGTATGACCCAAATAGTCCCGATGGGTTGGAACTAGGCTTTTTCTATGTTCACCTTCATAATAATACGCGTTTTTATCTTCGTAAATATTGGTCAGACAATAAGCCTTAAAATCGATAGGATCAGGGCAAGCTGCAAAGCAACCGTTATACTCGTCAGGATACTTCACTTGCACGGCCAGCGCTTCCCAACCACCAGTAGAACCTCCATATAAAAAGCGAGACCAGCCTTCCCCTTGCCCTCTAAATAGTTTTTCGATATGCGGAATGAGCTCATAGGTAATAGCGTCTCCCCAAGGTCCTTGACTCGCGGAGTTTACCGCATAGCTATCATCATAATAGGGCGTAGGATGTTGAATTTCGATAATCAAGAAACGAGGGAAGTCGTCAGAAATCCACTGTAAATATTGATTGTATGCTTCTTGTTCTTGAATGATATTGTAGCCATTAACATTGAATCTATTGGAGAACTCTGGTTTCATATTCGGATCTGGAGGCGTAGTGCTGAACCCCCCAAAATCAGCAGGATAGTGTCCATGAAAAACCATCAAAGGGTATTTTGCTTCAGTATGTTGCTCAAAACCTTTTGGTAAAAGTACATGTGCACCTAAGTACATATCACGGCCCCAAAACGCACTAAGCAATTCACTTTTCATTCGAATGTGCTTGATCCATTCTGTATCGGTGGCTGGTTCGATTGGCGGGATGATTTGATCCATAACAATGTCGATTTTTCCCAGATTTCTCGGATCAACTGTTACTTGTATAGGTTTGCTGTAAATGTTACCAGGAGAGCTGTTCCATTGTTGTCCTTCTCCGTTATCCATAGGTAATTTTACTGTGTGACCTGTCGAAAGATTAAAAGTTTCATAAGTGTGTAGTAGACCTTGAATCCAATAAGTACCAGGCACTATGTCTTTCAGGCTTGCAATAGGAAAACCCAATTGAGACTGGTCAAAAGCAACTTTTTGGCCGGTTTGCATGTCTTCCACGTTTTGGCCAAAAACAATTTGAGTTGTCAAGTTATCATTGATCTGAAATCTTGGCTCTGAAGAATCATCAGTGGATAGCAATAGCAATAGTCGACCATCCAAAGGATTATTAGAAGCCTCTTCATTGAATGAAAGGTTGATCTTAAAATCGTTACTTTTTTCTATACAACTCAGCAGCGTTGTGCTCAAAATGATCAATAGTAATAGCTTTTTCATAGTAGTGAGGTCGGTCTATATAAAAGGAAAATTATGGTCTATTTATCTAATGCTTTCTTGGTGACATGCCAGTTGATAACTGTCCATTTTCGATTCTTTTTTTGCAATACACCCGAATTGAAATAATAGGTTTTCCCTTCCTCTTTATCAAAAACCAAGGTGAAATTCAAAATGGCCATTTCATCAAGAATCCGAATAGCTATATTTTCCGCAGAAAATGGAGAGTTGGCTTTTTCTTGAGTTTCTGGTTCACTTTCAAAGCTGCTCATGATTGTATTCTTACCAAACCGCTCTCCTGAGGAGCTAGTGTAGGTTAAGTTTTCATCCCAAAAGCGTTCGTGCATTTCTTTTGAATCGACTTTCTCCAGAAATTCAATCAATAGATTTTTGATCGTTTTTGACTCATCTACTTTTTGAGAAATAGGGAATGAAAGACTTAAAAAATTAAGCGAAAGGTAAAGTATTATAAATTTCATGTTAAATCAGGTTTCGATGGTGATAGCGTATTTTGAGAGCAGTCCAAGCACGTATGGTAGGGAAAACTTGGCTTTATCAATATTGTTGTTTTCTGGGTCAATGCTGTAATGGGTAGCTGTTCTGAAATCAGCTGACTTTAGATTGGTTCTATCAAATGTAGCGCGCAAAAGCGTGCATTCTTTAAAGTGTACCTTTTCTAGATTGGTGGAGGAAAAGTCGGACTCAATTAAACTACACATCTGAAAAGTAGTTTGTTTTAAGTTCAGTGTGCTAAAGGAAGAATAGTCAAGCGTGCAATTCTTAAAATGCATTTCTAAAAGGAAGGTTCTACAATCACTAAACTGTAAACCAATCATTTTGCAATTTTGAAAGGAGACATGCTTAAAACTCGTATCTCCCAATTTCATATTACTGAGATCACAGTTGTTGAAAATACAATCTTCAAAGATTTTGTGAGATAAGTTTAAGTTGGACAGGGAGCAACTAACGAATTGACATTCGAGAAAATGTTCCGACGCAGGTAGGCCATTCTTTATTCCTAAAAACTCCTTATTCTCAATCATCATTTACTTAAATTATTGATATCACATTCATTTCTGTAGGTCAACTTTCCTTGTTTGCTCCTTTGTATTAAGGTTATAAATGAAGGTGTAATTATCTTTCGAATCGTTTTCACGCATCATCCCAGGGGTGTTAAATAGAGAAATTTCGTTATCGCTATACCAAGTGACTTGTGTATTGTCGAGGGTATTTTGATAGATCACTACGCCTGTTTTTTTAGAAATTACCGCATAATTACCAGAATTAAACTTCTTTATGTCAGTTGATATGGACAGACACAGCATCATTGTGTTGGTTTCATTTGGTTGGCATTCAAAGCTTTTACCTAGTTGGGCTGTGGCTGATTTCTCATAGTTACGATCATTGGTACGTGCATCCATAGTGCTACGGCATTGGCTGAAAAAAAAGAGTAAGAAGGTCAATGTTATATATTTCACGATTTTTTGGATAAGATAAATAATAAATATCCTGATCTCAAAGAATGATTCAATATCGGCAATTAAAAATTTAACATCTCATTAACAAGACTTTAGGAGCTCATTAACAGCCATGTCGGGGTGGTCATTTTAGTTTTGAACTCGAACTAAAATCTCTATTATGAAGCAACTATTTTTTATTCTTTTAGCAACAGCCACATGGAATGTGCAAGCACAAAAAACGTATGTATTGGGGGATCAAACCCATCTTTGCGGGCCGATCTCTCTTGCAGACCTTCAACAAGAACCATTTGCTGAGTGGTTTAGTGAAAACTACAACGTTGAATTGAATCTGGGGGCAAAACAAAAATGGGTAAAGCGCCTCAAAGATGTTAATGTGGATATTTATCTCGGTAGTTGGTGCGGAGATAGTAGAAAGTGGGTGCCGAGATTTGTTAAACTTTGGGATGAATTGGGCTTGGATAGGTCACAGCTCAATTTCATAGCCTTGTACAATGTGGAAGGAAAACAGAAACAAGGTCCAAATGGGGAGGAAGTAGGTAAGAAAATATTTAGAGTACCAACTTTTATTTTTGAAAGGGAAGAGCAAGAGATAGGGAGAATCGTGGAGTTTCCTGCCAGTACACTAGAGACGGATCTTGCGCATATTGCGTTTGGTTATCCTTCTGCACCCCGTTATCAAGCAGCAAATTATTTATTAGATATATTTGAAAATCAAGCTACTGATGAGGTGAGCGCGAATTTAAATACTCATTATCATCATTTATACAAGCTTGTAAAGAGGAGCAACGAACTCAATAGTCTTGGGTATTTATTGATTGGGAAAGATCAATTGGAAGAAGCGCTAGTTGTTTTTCATCTCAATAGTTTATTGTTTAAAACTGACCCGAATGTATTTGATAGCTATGCGGAAGCGTTGTTGGAGGCGGGGATGTTTGCGGAATCGTTGGCCAATTACGAGAAAGCGCTAAAAATGGACCCTGAAAATGAAAATGCAACAGCTCAGTTAGCTTTACTAAAGGAGAAGATGGCCTCCGAGGGATAAAAAAAATCCTGAATTCTTCGAAAGCTGAATTCAGGATTTTATGTCTTTTTAAGTTATATAAACTTTCGTATCGTCGTTTTTTCGCCAGATATAGTAATGGAGAAATTCTTTGAGTCCATCTTGGAGAAATCAAAATCTTGAGAGAAATTACCAATTTCCTTGGCTTTGTTTTTAAAACATAGCTTTCCAGATTCGTCATATATTTTGACAATCACAGGCGTCTTAGATTCATGGAAGACCTTTAATCTTACTTTATCATTGCCAAGACCTATCAGTTGAGCGGCGACATCTTTTTCGTAAAGCTTGCTAAGGAACACTTTTTGATTCATTGATATATTTAATCCTTCCACTTCAACGATGTATTGCCCTTCTATCAACTCTGATACATCAAATGATACTTCAGAGGTGCCTTTAAAATGAATATTTCTATCCAAAAATTCTTTACCTGATTCATCTTTGATTTTTACCTGTAGCTGTCCTTTGTCTTCAGCAGCGATGAGTAAGTTGAAATGGCCATTGTCTGTGTTATCAACAATAACTTGTGTTTTTGCATTGTCATTAGTCGGATGACCAGATGCGTTGACTGCTGTAGCAACTATTGCTATCATGCTTAGTCCCATTAATACTTTTTTCATACTTATTTTGATTTTTAGTCCTGCTAAGTATTACGTGTTGGTTTATTGGCCGTATAAAGTATTGTATGGACGGTAAAACGCAGATTTATATAGAACAAAAGCGGACATTGTGACCGCTTTTGAACAATATATTTGATTTTATACCTGACTTAACCCACCATCAACTTCTAGCTCAATGCCATTGATGTAGGAGGCGTCATCGGATGCTAAGAAAAGCACGGATTTGGCTATTTCTTCAGCACTTCCAAATCGACCCAATGGAACTTGCTGAGCAAAACCGGCACCCATAGCCTGCATTTCCTCCTGAGCCATTCCCATTTTCTCATAAATAGGTGTTTCTATTGGGCCTGGCGCTACGCTTACAGACCTTATTTTTTTATCCTTTAATTCATTGGCCAACACTCTCGACAAGGACCTGAAAGCGGCTTTTGTAGCAGAGTACACAGCAGACCCAGGAAATCCTTTCTGACCTACAATAGACGTGTTGCCGATAATTACTGCATCTTCATTAAAATATGGGAGCGCTTCTTTCACTGTGAAAAATGGTCCTTTTACGTTAGTATTGAAATGATTGTCAAAATGTTCTTCTGTAATATCCGATATCGGCGCGAAAAAGGCAATACCAGCGTTTAGGAATAGAATGTCAATATTCCCATAAGTATCCACTGCTGTTTTTATTACTTTGGCATTTGCAGAAATATCAGCCGCATCAGCAAGAACAGCGGTCACATCCCCACCAATCTCTTTAACGGCTTCATCGAGTGCCTCTTGTCTTCTGCCTGTAATGACTACTTTGGCACCTTCTTTTATGAAAAGTTTGGCACTTGCAAGACCAATACCACTATTTCCACCAGTAATGATGGCTACTTTATTATCTAGTTTTCCCATTTGTTGATTGATTTATTTGAAACGATTGGTTCATATAACGCACAAATGAAACGAACGTTTCAAATAAGTCAAAAAAAATCAAAGTAATCCAACTAAGTATGAATTTGGATGATTTCTTTTTATTCGACGCAAGCAATGGGGCTTAAACCCACAATGTGAGTTTAAATATTTTTGAGGATTTGTTCCCTGATTGCGGTTATGGCTTCTTTATCAGTTTCAATAATACCGGTCAGTCTTATTCCTTGAAGACTGGAGAATAGGAATATGGCGAGATGCTTCGCGTTTTTATCGGGAGCAATGTCTTTTTCAATTTGCGCCTGGCAGATTAATTGCTCGAAGACGGCCAGCATGCTATCCTTATTTTCGATGAGGAAATCTCTTACCTCACCATCTACAGCGCCTAATTCTGGAATGCAGTTCGATATAAAGCATCCTTTGGAAGTGCTTGATTTAATATCTGATTCTATTCCCTTGAAAAGGGAGATTAAGCTTTCTTTTGCAGACTGTTGATCTTTGAGGAGTCCACGGGTAAATTCGTTTTGAACAACCTTGTAATGAACAAGACAAGCCTTGAAAAGACCAAATTTATCACCAAAGCTATTATAGAGACTACTCCTATTTAGGCCGGTACAATCGACAATATCCTGCATAGAAGTGGCATAATATCCTTTTTTCCAGAATAGTTGAGTTGTGCGGTGAATTACCTCCGCTTCATCATATAGTACCGATTTTGGCATAGCTTCAAAGTTATTTGAAATATACGTTCCAAATTACTTTTTTGTTTAATTCGGCTAAGATCAAGCAGATAGGACGTTCCATTTGAACATGGATAACAAAGGATTTCCTTGAAATTGATATCGTTTATTGAATCACTTTTGAGTTTTTTTACTGATTCAAGCATCGAATAAGAAGTAATCACTGGTCTTGGTACCCCGCGAGTTTGCTCCGAGGTTCTTGAATTTATTACTGGATGTAATGACCATTAATTATATTGAGGTCGGTCTATCGAAGTGTATAGCCAAACAGCAGTTAAAGAATCCGCCGACTGGTGTTTGCTTTAAGCTAAAACAATAAAACTTCAAGCTACCAGTATGGCAATAGTCGAAATATTTAAATAGAAAGAACAAGTCCCATGAAAAAAGTAATTATCATTTTGATCGTATTTGGAGTGAGTAGTTTTGTCACACTGCAGCTCGTAAATGATCCTCTGCCTTCAGGTCAATCAGGTCAATTAGCTGATGATTTGGCAAAAAAAATGCTAGGCGCCTTGAATGTAGCCGCTTATGATACTGCCAAGGTGATTTCATGGACTTTTGATAAAGGGGAACACCATTATCGATGGGATAAAAAACTTGATCAAGTCGAGGTGCAGTGGAACGATTTTATCGTGTCGTTTTCAACAAAAACATTGCAGGGAAGTGCAACACAGGGAACGGAAGAACTGACTGAATCGGCATTGGATGTTGCAATTAATCAAGCCTGGGAACTTTTTGCAAATGATAGTTTTTGGCTCGTAGCACCATACAAAGTGTTTGATCCGGGCACGACTCGGCAGGTAGTGCCGATGGAGAATGGTCATGGTTTATTGATTACCTATACATCTGGAGGCGTGACGCCCGGAGACAGCTATTTGTGGATGCTTGATGAAAATTATTTCCCCAAAGGATGGAAAATGTGGACGCAGAAAGTTCCGATCAAAGGAGTCGAATTTGAATGGTCTGGATGGAAACAGTATGGAGGGTTTTGGTTGGCTGAAAAGCATGAATGGTTGATTTCTGTCAATACAAGCAATATAAAAGTGCAATGAGGAGATCAAAAAACATTCTCATTACGGGAACCTCTACCGGTATAGGACTAGAGACGGCTAAGGTTTTTGTGAATCAAGGTTATATCGTCTTCGGTAGTGTCCGAAAGCAGCAAGATGCTGACAGCTTGTCAAAGCTTTTAGGTGCAAATTTTCGTCCATTGTTATTTGATGTGACCGATCATGAATCCATTGATCGCTGTGCGGCAGAGTTAACAACTGAGCTAAAGGGCGATGGGTTGGCTTGTCTGATGAACAATGCTGGGATCGCTGTTGGAGGTCCGCTGCTGCACTTGCCTATGGAGGGAATGCGATCGCAGTTTGAGGTCAATGTTTTTGGCTTGCTGAAGGTTACCCAAGCTTTTGCGTCTTTGCTGGGGGCACAGGATAATCATCCTGTTGCACCAGGAAAAATTATTAATATCAGCTCCATTGCTGGAAAAGTAGCTATGCCTTTTATAGGCCCTTATGTTGGGTCAAAACACGCAGTAGAAGGCCTATCAGCTGCACTTCGAAGAGAGTTGATGCTCTATGGTATCGATGTTATCATCGTAGGTCCCGGAGCAATTAAAACGCCCATTTGGAATAAAACTTCCGAAAAAGAAATGGCGCCATATGCCAATACTCCTTTCGCTAAAGCGATGATGAGGTTTCAAAAGGTTTTCATTAAGGATGCTGTTAAAAATGGGTTCGACGCTGACTATCTGGCAAAAGAAATTTTCAAAATATTTAAAAAAATAAACCCCAGAGTAAGATATTCTTTTGTTCCCCAACCATTTAAAAATTCGTTTATTTCTAGGAATTTTCCACAAAGATTCTTGGACAAATATATTGGGAAGGCCTTAGGGTTAATACAACGAACAAAAGAATATAGATAGATAAATTGTTAGAAGCTTGGTATTTTATCAATGTTGATTATTGACAAAAGAGCAATGCTGTCCTAAATAAAATTCTGGATTGAAGTTATTTGTCTTTAGGCTGAATGAAGGCGTACTCTTCAAACAGAACCTCCTTTGCTTTTATGCTTTTATTTAGTGGGTCTTCGAGAGGTTGATCGAGCCATTTTTGAAGGTTAATTTTGACGAATATATTGAGCCTGATGAATGCTAAGAGATTAGAGAGATGCCAACTGTAGCTAGCTTGGTTTTTCATGGCTTTGAGCATTTGTATCGTAATTAAAGGAGTCCATATCTGGATCATTAATGCATTTTTAGAAGTTGCAATGAACGTTTTAATATGAAGTAGCGATTTGATATCGCGAAAAAATTCTGCTATCGCATCGGCGATATGGCTCCCATCTGGATTTGTATAGATCACCTATTGTCTGAGCCGCCCATTTAAAGTTGTTCGTAATGAGTGCAATGGTTCAATATTTTTCTTCGTCCCACACAGCCATTCTTCTTAGTCTTTTAGGATTCTTCTTTTTTGAGGGAGGATTTGAGCGCTCAATAATTTCATCCATGAGGATGTGTTGGGCCGTATTTTGAGGTAGTTCTCGCTCTTCTATTTTACTGAAGGCAAGACTTTTTTGTGACGAATGATAAAGTATACCCCTTTGCTTTTCCAAACGTTGAGCATAGGAAAGTCAATGTAATGTCGGTAAGCCACTGTTACAGTTTCTTTCTCCAAAGGGATTCGATAAGCTCCTTTGTTGTCTCCCACTCTCCCCCCTGTGATATTGACGTAAACAGACATTTTCCCGTCATAATCAAGTAAAGTATGCATCTTGACTGCTCCTTTGCTCCTCCTAAAAGTAGCCCAGTCAAACACCGCGAAAGGTACAGTTTGATTATTGTGGCATCTAAGAGATAGACAGGCACCTTGATCTTAAGCTTAACACGCTTTTAGTTTGGCTTGCTGTCCTAAACGATTTAGCAACGAGTGATACAATTCCTTGAACAGGTCAGCATCCCTACGTTCATTCTGATAGCTAATGCTAGACTTAGAGGGAGCTCGTTTTACTCCAAGATTAGGTTACCAGCGGCAGATCGCAGACGGTTTGAGAGATCACGAACTGAAGTGTTTTTTGTAAAATGACAAAAAAGCATGGATACTAGATGTGTCCAGCAATTGAATCCTTTCTGATGTTTATCCGTCTGCTTTTTTTAACCAATATGTGGAATGTGCTAAGGTCAATCTTAGAAATGATCTGAGAGAGTAAGTTTAGATTTGACATGGGAGGCACTTTTTTTGTTATGAAACTCAAAGCTAACTTTGACATAATTAATGCGCACCTTCTTTTTTAGTCGTTTAGGACGCTACTAATGCTGATTTTGATAATAAGGAAGAATCCAGACGTGATGTTTTTTTGTTTCGTAGAGATAAATCATTTTACAATCCATTCGATAATATAACCTACTTTATAAAAAAGACTTTCCAAGAGAATCATCTTTATAAAGACGAAACTCGGAATACAAAGACATAACAAAGACCTTCTGAATTTCTACTGGCATTTGTTGATGTCAGGTGTTTTCAATATCAGTGGACGTTCATGCCAGATTTACGCGGGTAAAAAGAAGAGACCCTCAAGCGTTGTGGCAACAGCGTAAAAGTGACCTGAGTCCTGTGTTGCCTAATCCTCGAACAGGATTAAACAATTGTTGTAACATCCACCGATAACGTATAATTGACGCACTCGTGCTGCGCTTGACAAAAGTAACGTTAAGAAATCTCCTCGCGGTTATATCTCTGTCTCATGAAGACGTCTCTGTCTTTCTTTGAATGACGTTTTGCAGAGGATTTCGTGCGTTGCTCTATTCGTTTTTTCAATTGTGAACTAAGTTTTTGAAAATCTTTGTGATTAAGCCCATAACGTTTATCACATTTGGTCGTGTTAATCGAAACGCCGCAACTCGATCCAAGATTCCGGTATTTACTTTAATATAAAACAGTCCTGAATTTCTTCTTTAGTTCTTTGATATAGGGTAAATAATTGAAAATGCTTCTGCTTTGCTGGTTCCAGAAAAGAATAATGAGGTTCGAGTTTCGAATCATTTCTAGATTTCTCTGATAATTGGCAGATCGACCGTGCAGAGGATAATCAGGCAGAAATACTTGTGTGGGAATATCCATATCAAGACCGTATTCCTGAGCGAGTTGGTCAGGCCCTTCTTTGCCACCAACAACGAGGACAGAGGGGTTTTCTTTCGCAAGTTCTGCTGTAAGTAGTTTTAGATTTGTAAAATCCCTTGTGCCAATGACGGAAAGTTTGATCAATTTTATTGGATGCTTCGAGATGCAACGATTTTTTCTAGTTTCTCAACCGATCGGTTACAGGAAAGTTATGCTTTTTATAAGGACATTTTGGGACTACACGTGGAGCTCGTTGATGATCGTTTTTTGCATGTTTACCTTGCACAAGCGAGATATATCGTCATCTATCAAAAGGATAATCATGCACCTTCAGTCTATACGACACTCAATTTTCAAATTCAAAATATTGAGGAGACAGTAGATCAACTAGCATCCAAGGGCATTGTGTTTTTCCAATATCCTGAGCCTATAAAGACAGATCCAAAGGGTATTTCGTGGGACGACAAGGGTTCACATATCGCTTGGTTTAAAGATCCAGGAGGTAATATTTTGGCGTTGATTGAAAATTGATAAATACATGGCTTTATCATAATCAATTTTAGAAATCGACAATTGGATTTTGATTAAGGATGAGAATATGAAAACCTGTGTTTCAATTGATTAGATTAACACGAGTGAAGAATATGATCAGGGTTAGCCTAGTTGAGTGGGAGGAGGAGCAATAGGTTGATCTCTCATCATAGAACTCACCAAGAAGAAACAAAAAACCCCAGCTAAAAGCTAGGGTTGTTTTGTGGAGCCGGAGGTATCCGAACCCTTTAACCTCCGAACTCTATTAAATGCCTTTAGATACTCTTTAAAGCCATATTTGGAGGGACTCGAACCTTGAAGAATCTCCGTAAATCTTAATAAATCTTAAAATGTTGTCCCCATGGTTGCCCCTTTTTATATATTTGGGGTATGGAGATATCATTCTATTTAAAGGATCAGAAGGCTAACAAAACAAGGGTTATTTGTAGGCTCACAGATGGTAGAGATTATTCTATTCGCTTATCAACTGGTATAAGTGTTGATCCCAAACATTGGCTTATTTCTAAAAAGGTGTCGACAAAGGATTCTTTAAGTGTTCAGTATAACGCTAAATTGGATTGGTTGAAAACGGAGGTAACAAAAACGTACAATGGTATTTTAAAAGAGAATAGACGGCCTGACAGAAACGATTTCTTAAAGATTCTTACACCTGAAGTCATTGAGCCAAAAAGAACTTTTTGGGACTACTGGGAACAATACAAGGAATCTAAAAAGTCCAAAATGCAAATTGATTCTTTTAAGAAATTCAAATCCATTGAAGTACATCTGAAAAACTTTGAGTCCCAATATGTTCGAAAATTACAATTGGATCAAATCAATTTTGCAATCATTCAAGATTTGCACGATTATTTTCTTGCAGAATGCAATCTCAACAACAATACAGCAGGTAGGAATGTAAAGTTCTTTAAGCAATTTTTGAACTGGTGCTGTGATAGAGAATACACAACCATTAGTACCTTCAAATCATATTCGGTAAAGTCTAGTCCAGATACTTTGAAGGTTGTCCTATCTCAGGACGATTTGAGACAAATTCGAAAACTCAAATTAGAAGGCAAGCAATATTTAGCTAACGTAAGAGATTTATTGCTTTTGGCATGTTGGACAGGTTTAAGGTTCTCAGACTTTTCACAATTGAATGAATCGCATTATAAAACCTTTAATGGGCAACCCGTATTGAAACGAAGGCAGGAAAAAACAGAGGACTTTGTGGAAATTCCTTTAATACCTGAAGCTGATGAAATAATGAAAAAAATTATTGACGGGACAGTACGAGCTATAAGCCTTCAAAAAATGAACACTTATGTAAAAGAACTTGGTAAGGTAGCAGGCATTAATGAGCCATTCGAAAAACATGATTACAGGCGCAATGAGAAGGTGACAAAAGTGGTTCCTAAATATGAACTTATTACCACTCATACAGGCAGGAGAACATTTGCCACAAACCTATTATTGCAGGGTGTCAGTCCAGAGGTGGTTATGGAATTTACAGGTCATAGGGACTATAAAAGTTTTTCTAAATATGTGAACATACCTAGTAAGACAAAGCAACAAATTGCCAGAGACGCATTAATGAAAATGAATGAGTTATGATGGAAATAGAAATTCAACATCGTTTATGGATTGAGGAGTATGTTAAAACACATCATAATTATTACAACTATGATTTCGCCAACCTTATGGGTTACTCACTTGAAACCACCGAGGAAAAGGAGAGATATAACAAGATACAATTAGACAGATTACCCGAATTTGTAGTGATAGGAAGGGACGGAAAAAGGTTCCCAAATTGGAGGGAGTTGCAGCAAAATTCCAAGCCAAAAATCAAATTGTTACATCCGATTGAGAGGGTTTTGGAAAATATAGACGACTCTACCAAAGAGGGACTGTTTCTGTATTTTCAAACTATTGAGGGTTTTAAGGCAAAATTATTCCTCAAACATTTTGAGGCTTCAGAGTCAGCGAAGGAGTTAAGAGAATTACTTGATTATCATTTCGAAGCTTTTAAACTCTATTCAAAAACTAACGGTGAGTTATGGCTAAAACATACCAGATCATTACTTTATGAAAAGCAGAACAGTAATAGGTTTGAAAATCCTATTACTATGAAATTAGGAGCAAAACAGATGTTTGCTGTTGATAGCTGGTTTCAATCTAATGACGTGGTTAAACCAGATGGTATGTTTAGTCAGATAGAAATAATTTTCGATAAGAAGAAGAACTTAAGGAAGAGCTATACTTTTTCAAAGCAATCATTAAGAGAGTTTATCACAGATTTGATTATGATTTTAAATAATGAAAGTCATTCAGATAAGGGTTACTCATTTAAGAAAGGACAAGCTGGTAGAATGGTGGGCGTCCTCAAGGAAATTTATATTGAGACTGACCATAAGTCAAAAAAAATTCCGCTAGTTCAGAACTCCACATTAATTGATTTTTTAGTGAACCAAACAGATTTATATGATAGTAAATCTCAACTAATTGAGAAGTTCAACCATTGAAATAAAGCAACTCCAGAAACCCCACTTTTTTAACCATTATTTCCAGAGACTCCTTTGCGTCTATGGAAATTCAAAACATATTAAGTCAGGAACTTGACACCCGTCTATTTAGAATAGAACGGAATCAAGACGAGCTAAGAGAATTAATCTTAGCAGGTAGTAAATTCAATAAGCCACAAAAACAAAGATTGACACGTAAAGACGTGTGCGATCAGTATGGTATCTCATTGCCAAAGCTTCATGATTTAATGAAGAAGGGTTTGCCATTCGCTAAGATTGGCCGCAAAACCTTGTTTGTGCCTTCACAGGTTGAGGATTTTTTCAATTCAAAAAATGTGAGGTTATGAATATAGAGTTAAAAAATTCCACAGCAGAGAAAAATTCCAGTCTTAGGAAATCAAAGAAGATTACTTCTTTGATTGGTGGTTCGAAATCGGATATAAGACGATTTAGAGAGTCAGCCAAAAAAATGCATGTGCATTTGAACTGTATTTCGAATGTGCATTATGTTATGAATGGAGAGGAAGAAACTAGCCTATATATTCAGGAAAATAAGGACATTGAAGAGACCCTTATAATTGGATATGAAGATTATTTACCAATGATTCGATCAACCCATAATATGGCTATAAAGGCGGATTTAATGGCATTGTCGTCAAATAATATATTATGTACCTCTAATCACATTGCTGTAAACAGATGTGCCAATAAAATAATCACTCAAGCAGTGGTAGGTAGGAATAAGAATATTAGATATCCAAAGGCAATAATCCTTAAGCGTGGTATTGAGTTGTCAGATATTCAAGAGCTAATAGAAAAGCACTTCAAAAACCTTGAATATTTCATTCTTCAGTTGCCGTATGGTAGTCAAGGTAAAACAACTTTTTTGGCGGCTAATCCGAGAGAAATTCATTTATTGCTTCAATTAAGTCCTTTGATAATTGTCAAGGAATTTATTGATACAAAGATTGATAATAAGGTTTCTTCAGTCAGATTGTTTTTTGTGGACGCTGAATTTGTAGCTGGGTTTAAGGCTTATGGTTTTGACCACACCTCCAACGTATCAAAGCATCATAATGCCGAACCCTTCATGAATCCACCTCAAGAATTGCTTGATATGTCGGACGAAGTAATGAAGGAACTCAAATGTTATGATGTGGCAGGAATTGATTTCATTCAATCGGTAGAAACTGGTAAGTGGTATTTCCTAGAAGCAAACTCAAATCCGGGCTTTGGTATTGCAGATATCACGGGCGTTGATGTTCCAGGTAAGATTATTGATTTTTCATTACGGAATGGACTATCTGATAAGGCCAAAAAACTCAGAGACGCATAACATAATTAAAGGACACCATTTCCAACAAGGGTGTCCTTTTTCAATCCATTAAATCCATTTTAGATGACAAAAATAAAAGAAACTCCAACATTACCAATGGAGAAAACTAATCCTGACAAATATCAAAAAGAATATGTGAAAGGTTTCGAGCGTGAAGACTCAGAATTTACCAAAACGCCATATTTCGAAAGTCGAATTTTTGAGCTATTGCCAGAGCCTTTGAATAAGTTGTGCGCCTTGTTTGAAGGTCGCCAACGAGATATATTTCTTTTGAGTGCTTTAGGCTTTATAAGTGGTGTTTTACCAAAGTGCTATTTTCTACATGATAATAAAAAATACTATCCGAATTTTTTAGGTGCAATTGTGGCGCCTTCAGGTTCGGGCAAAGGTCATGCAGGAAAAGCAAAAAATTTGATTTCTAAAATAGAGTCCTTTCAAAGAGAGCAAAACAAAGTTTGTGAGAGGGAATATAAAGAGCGACTAAGGAACAAAGAAGCGGTGGAGTCTCCAATGTATCAACATTTGTTACTACCCGCCGATAGTAGTAGTAAATCAGTAAAAATGCTTTTGGAAACCAATGAAGATAATACAGCAATCATTTATGAAAGTGAAATTGATACTTTGGTTAATGTAGGGCGAAATGAGTGGGGCGCATGGGACGATTTACTACGAAAGGCAGCAGAACATGAAATAATATCTTATAATCGTTCAGGTGATGGATATGGAACAATCGAAGAGCCTAGAATTTCGGCTATACTATGCGGTACGCCTCAGCAATTCCAGAATTTAATTCCAAGTGTAGAGAATGGGCTATATAGTAGGTTTTCAACATACTTTTTTATCAGTACTCCAATATGGAATAAGAATGTTTTTATCAGTAGTAATAAGTCAGAAACTAGGTTTAATGAATTATTCGAAAATGCTTCAAATGTTGTTTTTGATCTTTGGCAGTATCAGCAATCAAGCCATGAAACTAATTTCACTTATCGGAGTGATGAAGCATACAGGTTAAATGAGTTCTTTTCTGGTTGGCTTGATCGTAACTATAAAATAAATGCTGAACTGTCTTCAGATGTTGCCAGAGGTGCGGTTAATTTCAGGCGAATAAATCTCATTTTATCAATTCTTAGAATCTGGAATGAGAAAGGTTCTTTACCTAAGAATATTACGACCACTAAAGATGATTTTGATAGCGCATTAAGCATTATTGATACTTTATTAACCCATTCAGTAAGGTTATATCATTCATTGCCTAAATCATCGGGAATAAAGGCTCGAAAGAGTTTGCAAATATTCTATGATGCATTGCCTATTGATACCTTATTCACTACTGATGAAGCTTTGGCAATAGCCTCAAATATCGAAATATCAGAACGTAGCGCAAAAAGGCATTTACCTAATCTTGTTGATTTAGGGCATCTAATCAAGCCCAAACATGGGCATTTTATGAAATTAAAAAACAAATGAAGTGGCACTATGGCATTATGGCCTTATGACATTTCTAAAAGTGCCAAAATGCCAAAGTGCCTTTGTACCATAATTAAAAAGTTAAATCAAATGAAATCTATCAATATAATATCAACGGTTATCACAGAGCAGATAATAGCAGAACAGAACAGAATAAAGTTTGCGAAAAAAGCCATAAGGCTAAAAGCCCCACAGCGAAAGGCAAAACAAAATAAAATCATAAGGCATGAACAAAATTTGATCGACCTTGAATTAAGCAAGATGTTTCTTAGGAGTTTGGAGAATGCTTTGGAAGATCTTAAAAGCAGAGATAAGCCACTTTCTGAAGTCATAAATAAACAGCTTCAAAGGAACGGATTATACTGGAATAACGAAGGAAATGATAATGTTTGAATAGATGCTGATTATCAGGTAGTTAGATATAAATTCCGTATAAAAGATGAAGTTAAAATCACGGTCTCCCCCGAGTAGCTTCGCATTCTGGAAATTTCCAGAGCTAAATTTTGTGATATATGGGTAGAAGGGGTAGCTACTGGATAATCATTGATTTCACTCATTATAATTGTTGCCCCCATTGTTGCCCCTTTTGATTAAAAAACCCCCTTAAAAGCTAATTTAAGGGGGTTTTTGTGGAGCCGGAGGGATTCGAACCCTCGTCCAGCGAAGGAAATCATAGACCTTCTACATGCTTAGTTGCTTATTTGATCTTACAAACGGGCTGACAAACAACAGCCCACCCAATTTGCCAGTCACTGGAGTTTCGCATAAGCTTAGTAACCTCGCTCACACTAGTCCTAAAAGTCGACACCTCTTGATCCAGCCTAAAGGACGAAGGCTTAGAGAGATGTGGCAGTCCCAATTTTTGGATCGGGATTAGTAATCTCTACTTTATTCGAGATTATGCTGCCATGGCGTAATTAGATTCGCCAATTACAGTTCGAGTATATTGATCACGTGTGCATACTCAACACCCGACATGCAAGTATACCATTCGCACTTCCTGTCGATTCCGGTCGGCCCCAGAATTATGAAGTACAAAGCTATCAAAGATTTGCACGACTCATATCACGAAAGTCAAATCTATTTAATGCATGCTAACATGCTATTTGTGAATAGGAATGAGCGTAAAAACCTCATTAACTCACCTTTCGGAGACCAATGGGCTGTGAAATCTATTTGAGTAAGTTTCTGCTTTTATTTCTTCTTTTCATATTGACAGAAAAATAGGCAATTATTGGAAGCTTATAGGGCTCTAAGAACTCAAGGGCAGTGCCATTTGGATCATCGATATATTTAGCATGGCTTGGTACTTCCCCCTTTTTTAGTTTCGAAACGATTCACAGTGAATGGATAGGCTTGAGTCTTGCAGTGATTTTTCAGTGTATCCATTTCAGTTACATCAAAACGCGAATGAATAAAGCTGGAGTCTCCCCCAAATCGGCCTTCGAAAATATTTTTTGGTTCATAATGAGTGGCTTGAACCAAGTGCAAGAAAGAATTACCAAGGAAATGGGAAAACCCGCCAAGTTTTCCTTTTCCCTTTTTTGATTACAGCTGTTTTAAAGGAGCGATGACCGCCTAGTATGTCGTTATATAAAGACTCAGGGCGTGCTGTACTTTTACTTATCGCTTAATAGCCGAGTGTATTCTTATAAAATTCGACAAACCGATTGAGGTCTTAGCAACCAATAAATGGTGCCGATCAAACCATTCTCCATCTTTATGGTGATCTCTTGTTGGCTAAAACTTAAAAATAGTTGCCATATGGATCGCGGAAAAAGAAAATATTCTCATTTTCAAAATACGCTTATTTCAAATGGATGTCTTTTAGTCTTTTGTAGAGTGCTTCTGGAGTGGCACTGCCAATGATTGATGCGAAAACCCCAAAATCTCTAATAGAGATGGGTGCTTCGAGGAATTTTGGTATTCGGCTGAGATATTGCCAAACTTCTAGCCCTCCGGTTCCACCCAAATTCATAACGACTGATGCATGTCTATGATAACCTTGTCCTTCAGTGTATTTTATCATTAAATGGGGGATGGACTTTTTCCGGGGGCAATCGCATTATACAAAGTCTGATTAGGAGACAAGACATTTCTCCAGCGCTGATATTTTTCAAGGCACTTATTTAGGTAGTTATCTCATGGATTCTATCTCAGACCGGGATGGACAGCATACCATTTTCTTGAAATAGGCATGTTTTTACCCTTATTTCAACTTGAAGTAAGCCACCAATTAGATTAGAACACATGTGTTTTTAAATACTGTAAGCCAGAAAGAAATCTTTCAGCGGCTCGTAGTGGATAATAAATGACTGTTCAAATTCCCCTTTAAGAATATACCCTGTAAGTCGATTTTCTGATATGAAAATTATTTTCAATTCATCTTTCAAGCTAAGCTGTTTTCTGCCATGTATTTTATAGAGAACTTCCTTGGCACACCAAATGGCACATAATTTATTAATGTCGTCGATGTATTGGAATTCTTCTTTATGCAAAAATTTATGCTGAATTTTTAATAGCGCGCTCCGCTGGCGTTCTAGATCAACACCACAAACCTTATGCTGATTGATCATGACTGATGCCATGGGAAAGGAATGTGAAATGGAAATTTGGGCAGTGCTGTCTATCAAAAAAGGTTTGCCAGCGTCGTTTTTCTTAATTCCTTTGTAAGCAATATTAAATTGTTGACAAACATTTTGTAACAATATTTGAGTGACCAGCCATTCGGCTAATTTGGAGGGATGTAAGTCTTTTGGATATGAGTTGTTGTGCAGATCAATTAATTGAGCGTTTGTTTCTTTAATGTTCCAAACTGCATATGACGAGTATGGTGAAATAGGTTTTGATAATAATAGAGGCACGTTTTATCCTTATTAAGTATATTTTTGTCGGAATATAAACAATAAGGATATTTGAACTATCAAAACCTTATCAGAGTTTCATTGATCAATCCAATTTATACTTAACTAAAATCGTGTTTTTTGAAAAAAATTGAAGTAGTAAAGCAGCATACTTATAAAGGGCATTCCGATTGTTTATATGTTTTGGAAGCTACTGATGAAACTACATTTCTAAGTGCAGGTGGGGATGGCATGATTGTGCGATGGAATTTAAAAGAACCTGATAAAGGGGAAATGATCATTAAAATACCATCTTCCGTATATGCGCTTTCTTTTCAAAAAGAAAGAAACAGATTAGTTGCCGGTCAAAATTTTAATGGAATCCATCTCGTTGATGTTGAAAATAAAAAAGAAGTAGGGTCTTTAAACCTTACGAAATCGCAGATTTTTGATATTCAAAGTACAGAGGAAAAAATCTTCATTGCCGCGGGCGATGGAGAAGTGATTGTGGTTGACTGGGATCTACAAATAGTTGCGAGATGGAGCGCCAGTACCAAAAGCGCAAGAACGATAGCGATCAATGAAGAGAGAGGCCAGTTTGCCGTCGGCTATAGCGATCATAGGGTTCGTGTTTTCGATATCAATACTTTCGCTTTGATTAAAGAACTTGAGGCACATCTCAATTCAGTTTTCACCTTGCAATATCATCCTGAATTGCCCGTTTTGCTTACCGCGGGAAGAGATGCACGAATTAAATTTTGGGATTTAGACCGTGATTTTGCGCTTTTAGAAGAAATAGTGGCACATATGTTTACGATCAACCATCTTACATTTAGTCCTGATAAACAACATTTCGTATCTTGTAGCATGGATAAGTCCATTAAAGTATGGGATGCAAAGACCTTCAAACTTTTAAAAGTGATAGATAAGGCCCGACATGCCGGACATGGGACGTCAGTAAATAAATTACTTTGGGTGCAATTTGAAGATCAATTGCTTTCATGTAGCGATGATCGCACTATATCGCAATGGAATATTAACTTCGCGGAAGAATAATGAAGATTACACCAATAGAAATACGGCAACAAAACTTTGAGAAAAAACTCAGAGGCTATGATAAGGATGAAGTAACCGCATTTTTGATATCATTGTCAAATGAGTGGGAGCGACTACTCGACGGAAAGAAAGAGCTAAGAATAAAGCTCGATCAATCAGAGAAAGAAGTGCAAAAATTGCGTGAAGTTGAATCTTCACTCTTTAAAACACTTAAAACAGCGGAAGATACAGGTGCCAATATGGTGGATCAAGCAAATAAAGCGGCTAAACTGCATTTGAAAGAAACACAAATGAATGCTGAGGCTATGATGCGAGAGGCAAAGTCAAAAGCTAAAAACCTGATTGAAAAGTCAGAAATGGAAGCCCGCCAAATCATTGAAGAAATGCAAGACGGGGTGAAAGCACTTGAGCAAAATTATCGGTCACTGGAGAACCAACGCGAAAATGTTGTTTTAGAACTTAAAAACCTATCCTCAGACATACTGGATAGAATTGATAGAGTTTCCAAAGGAAAAGGAACCTTCAAACTTGAAGACCATACTCGAAGGGTTAAAGAGCTCGTGAGAGCGTCTGAAGAGATGATCAATAAAGAAAATCTGGAGATAAGACCAAGAACTCAAAAGCCGATATCAGCAGATGATATTGTGATGAGGCAAAATCGACCAAAATCAGAAAGCACTGAGCGAGCCATTGAAAACAAGCCAAAGGCGACCATTCCAAAACCTGCCCCACCAAAACCTTTAGTAAAGAAACAACCAAGAGAGAGCAAGTCCTTCTTTGATGAATTAGACGATTAGTAACATGGGCAAGATAAAGTTAGAAGGAATGACCTTTTTTGCGTATCATGGAGTGTCGGATGAAGAACAGCAAATCGGTAACAGATATACCGTAAATGTGACCATTACCACAGACTTTTTGGCAGCAGCGAAAGTAGATTCAATTGTTGATACTATCGATTATGAGAAGATTTACATCATCGTAAATCAAATCATACAGGAAAATACGAGATTATTAGAATCGCTGGCCTTTAGAATTGCAGAGAAGTTAAAAGCCACTTTTGATCAGGCTGAAAAAGTATTGGTTTCAGTGAGCAAGCATAACCCGCCGATTAAGGGTAATTGTGATCTTGCTACGGTAGAGCTTGAAATGTAGTTCTTAGTGGAAAAAAAATCCACGGGCGTCAGCCCCTTCATAAAAATCTACGCCTTTCCCAACTAAAAACATTAATTGTTTCTTTTGGACGTAAACAGGAATGTCATCCAAATCATAGGTAATATCATCTTCTTTTGCTTTGTCAAAGCCCAAGACAAAAGAGACACCACAGCCACCACCTTTCACACCGATTCTTAGTCCGTAATCGACAGGGATATTTTTCGAATTGAGAATTTTTCTGATTTCAATCGCCGCTTTTTCTGATATAGTAACAGGGGATTTCATTTGCTTCAAATCTGTGTAAATCTTGTTAAAGGTGTTTTGTAAGGGAGATAAAAAGGCCATAACTTGTGCCCCTTCCTAATTTTGCAAAGCAACATTAATAAAATGGAAATAGTTTACGATTTACTAAAAATCACCCTGCCCGCAGGTATTGTGCTTTATGCGGTGTACTTAGTTATTAGAGCTTTTTTAAATAATCAGCTCGATGAATATAAGTTTTCGCTGAGCCAGAAAAACCAAGAGATTATTTTGCCTATTCGGCTCCAAGCTTATGAACGAGTTTGTTTGCTCTTAGAGCGCGTTTCCCCTGGAAATATCATTCCGCGACTCAATGAAAATGGTATGAACGCAAGACAATTTCAGGCTGATCTTGTAATCGAGATTCGAAAGGAGCTTAATCACAACCTTTCACAACAAGTGTACCTGTCCAACGATGCTTGGGCATATGTTTCGGGAGCGGTAGAACAGCTGATCTCCATGATCAATGAGGCGGGGAATCAGCTCACCGAAGAAGCGTCGAGTCTCGATCTAGCCAGGTTAATATTTGAAAAATCGATGCAACAAGAGACTGATGTAATTAAAAATGCAATTGGAGCAGTAAAAAGGGAGATTCAACAATTATTTTAATAATCAAAAATGAGTGTTATTCACGATTTTTATAAGAAAGCGGAGGAGACTGTTCGAAATAGTGAGAAGCTGAATAAACTCTTATTCTCAGCCAAAGAGAAGATCGTCAAGATAAAGGATGATGAGGAGGAAAGAGGTGCTTTTATCAAACAACTTAATCTCGTGTTGAGAATGATAAAAGCATATTTCAATGGAGATTACCGCTCATTTTCGTATCAAACTGTAGTGATGTTTGTCTTTAGTCTGGTTTACTTCATTACACCAATAGATCTTATCCCGGACTTTATTCCAGCTTTAGGATTAACAGATGATTTATCGATTTTATATATGGTTATAAAAAGTGCAGCTATTGATATTGAAAGATATCAAGAGTGGGAAGAAACTTTAAATTAATAGTTGATAATGAGTAAGACAGCAATAGTTGCGGGAGCCACGGGTTTGATAGGTTCCAATTTGGTTGAGTTACTTTTAGAAAGTGACCATTATGACCAAATAGTTCTTATTGTGCGTACAAAACAGAACATTGAGTCAGGAAAAATCATTCAAATAATAGAAGAAGACTTTTCTAATATTGAAAATCATCTTTCCGAGTTAGAAGGGGAGGATTATTTCTGCACACTAGGCACAACCAAAGCTAAAGCAGGGAGCAAGGAAGCTTTCGAAAAAGTAGATTTTGAATACCCAATAATATTTGCAAAAATAGCCATGAAGTCTTCTCGATTCCAATATTTCGGAATTGTAACGGCGATGGGAGCAGACGTGAATTCAATCTTTTTCTACAATAAGGTCAAAGGAAGATTAGAACAGGACCTTAAAATATTAGGGTTGAGAAATCTTTATATATTTCAACCAAACCTACTTATTGGGGAAAGAAAAGAATCTCGTCTTGGCGAGCGGGTAGTCACCAAGCTGTCCCAGTTCCTTTCATTTATTTTGTGGAGAAGACATAACCCCGTTTTAGCAATCGAGGCGAAAACAGTTGCCATGGCTATGTTCAATACAAGTCAGCTTATCGAGCAGACATTGCGAACACTTATTCCGAAAGAAATAAGAATATCAGCAAAATGAGAGCCGTAATTCAACGAGTCAAAAACGCGTCGGTCGTTATTTCAGGAGCGCTGACAGCCAAGATAGATACCGGCTTACTCGTGCTACTTGGTATCGCAGAGGATGATAGCGCTGATGATGTTGATTGGCTCGTGCGCAAAATAGTAAATATGAGAATATTTCAAGATTTCGAGGATAAAATGAACCTGTGTTTGTCAGATGTCGAAGGAGAACTGTTAGTGGTAAGCCAATTTACACTTCATGCAAGTACCAAAAAGGGGAATAGGCCCTCTTTTATAAAGGCTGCACATCCTGAAAAAGCGATACCACTATACAATGACTTTATTCTTAAATGCGAAAAGGAAGTAAAAAAGGTGGAAACGGGAAAATTTGGGGCGGATATGAAAGTATCCTTGCTCAATGATGGTCCGGTGACGATAATAATCGACTCCAAAGACAAACAATAATCAATAACATCTCATTCTCTAATCACTCTGTTAATCACACTTCTTTGTGCTAAATTTGCAAACTTTTAGAAAATATGAAGAACACTAGGAATTTTTGCATCATTGCGCATATCGATCATGGTAAAAGTACTTTAGCAGACAGGCTTTTGCAGGCTACTGGAACCGTCTCAGATCGAGATATGCAAGCACAGTTGCTAGATAACATGGACTTGGAGCGAGAGCGAGGCATTACAATTAAAAGTCATGCAATTCAAATGGATTACATGTACGAAGGAGAAAAGTACACACTCAATCTTATCGATACGCCAGGTCATGTGGATTTTTCCTACGAAGTGTCAAGGTCAATCGCCGCTTGCGAAGGAGCGCTCCTAATAGTGGATGCTGCTCAAGGTATTGAAGCTCAGACAATTTCTAATCTATATCTAGCACTTGATCACGATCTGGAAATAATCCCTGTACTCAATAAAATAGATCTTCCTGGAGCTATGCCTGAAGAAGTGTCTGATCAAATTATTGATTTGATCGGCTGTGAAGCAGGCGATATTATACACGCCAGTGCAAAAGAAGGAATAGGTATCACGGATATTTTGCACGCCATTATCCATAGAATTTCCGCTCCCAAGGGTGATCCTGATGAGCCTTTACAAGCGATGATTTTTGATTCAGTATTTAACTCTTACAGGGGTATTGAAGTATTTTTCAGGGTATTTAATGGCACGCTGAATAAAGGGGACAAGGTGAAGTTTGTCAATACGGGCAAAAGCTATGAAGCGGACGAGATTGGTGTTTTAAAACTAACGCATGAGCCAAAAAAGAGTATTTCTGCGGGAAATGTAGGTTACATTATCTCAGGAATTAAAGTGGCCAAAGAAGTAAAAGTTGGTGATACGATAACACATGTAAATCGACCGACAACCAAGTTGATCAAAGGTTTTGAAGATGTGAAACCGATGGTGTTTGCAGGTATTTATCCTGTAGAGACGACAGATTTTGAGGAATTAAGATCTTCCATGGAAAAACTGCAACTAAATGATGCTGCATTGATTTGGGAGCCTGAAACATCAGCGGCCTTAGGGTTTGGTTTTAGGTGTGGATTCTTAGGTATGCTTCATATGGAGATTGTACAAGAACGCCTCGAACGGGAATTTGATATGACAGTGATAACTACTGTTCCTTCGGTACAATTTCATGCGATTAAGCAAGATGGTGAATTACTTAAAGTAAGTGCTCCTTCAGAATTACCAGAGCCGAGTTTTATCAATCATGTTGAAGAACCTTATATCCGGGCTCAGATAATTACAAAAGCAGACTTTATTGGTCCCGTTATTTCCCTCTGTATTGATAAAAGAGGGGAGATTAAAAATCAAGTGTATTTAACCTCAGATAGAGTGGAGCTAACGTTTGAATTACCACTCGCGGAAATTGTGTTTGATTTTTTCGATAGATTAAAAACTATCTCCAGAGGTTATGCTTCCCTGGATTACGAACTTATTGGTTATCGTCAATCTACGATGGTGAAACTTGATGTGATGTTAAATGGGGAGCCTGTGGATGCATTGTCGGCCATTGTGCACAGAGATAAAGCATATGAGTGGGGGAAACGTCTTTGCGAAAAGTTAAAAGAACTTTTACCTCGGCAAATGTTTGAAATTGCGATTCAAGCATCTATTGGGACAAAAATTATTGCAAGAGAAACCGTAAAAGCGCTTCGTAAAAACGTACTCGCTAAGTGTTATGGTGGTGATATTTCAAGAAAGAGAAAACTCTTGGAAAAACAGAAAAAAGGTAAGAAAAGAATGCGTCAGGTAGGAAACGTTGAAATTCCTCAAGAAGCATTCATGGCAGTTTTAAAACTTGATTCATAGATGACGATACTTGACGGTAAAAAAATAGCCACGGACATCAAGTCGGAGATTAGCGAAAAGGTAATTACTTTAAAAAGATACGGCCATCGTTCACCAAATTTGGCTATAATCATCGTGGGAGATGATGGGTCGTCCCATACCTATGTCAACGGTAAGATCAATGCTTGTAAGGCGGTTGGCTTTGACTTCACACTAATGCACTTTGCGGCGACTATCTCTGAGGAAAAGTTAATCAAGCATGTGAGTAGACTGAACGAGGACGAAGATATCGATGGTTTCATCGTTCAACTTCCTTTGCCGGAACATATCTCCGTGGAGAAAGTCACCCAAAGTATTTTACCAGAAAAAGATGTAGACGGATTTACGAATGAAAACTTCGGAAGTATAGTTTCTAAAAATCCATTGATTTTGCCAGCAACCCCTTTTGGTGTAATGGAGCTTTTGCGACGTTATAAAATCACCCTTCAAGGCAAACATTGTGTTATCGTAGGGGCTAGTCGCTTAGTTGGAGTGCCTTTGAGTATGATGATGCTGGAGGAGGGAAATGCTACTGTGACAGTATGCAACATTCATACAAAAGACTTAAAATCACATACTTTAAAAGCAGATATTTTAGTGAGTGCCGTTGGCAAGCCAGGGCTTATTACAAAAGATATGGTAAAGCAAGGAGCGGTTATCGTTGATGTAGGAACCACAAGGTTACCAGACGAAACTAGGAAAAGTGGTTTTCGATTGTCAGGTGATGTAGATTTTGTAGACGTTTCACCCCTTTGTGATTTCATCACACCTGTACCAGGGGGCGTTGGTCCAATGACGATTGCTTCACTATTATTAAACACATTGAGAGCTTATGAACAGCAACACCCAGACCTTAAATAATCCTAAAGTGAATATTGAGCTTCCAATAATGGAATTCTTTCATACTATTCAAGGAGAAGGTGCGCATACGGGAACTGCAGCTTATTTTATAAGAACAGGTGGATGTGATGTTGGTTGTGTGTGGTGTGACGTTAAGGAATCTTGGAATGCGGAAGATCACCCAAAAATGTCAATTGACAGCATTGCCAATGAATTGGAAAAAGTAACAGTCGATGTTGTGGTTATCACAGGAGGAGAACCTTTAATGTACAATATGACAGCTTTGACATGCGCGCTTCAAGAAAAAGGGTACAAAACACATGTGGAGACTTCTGGCGTTTATGAACTTTCTGGCGACTGGGATTGGATTTGTTTTTCCCCAAAGAAATTCAAAAAACCTCGGATCGAGTTTTATGAGAATGCAGATGAGTTAAAAGTCATCATATATAATTTGTCAGATTTGGCCTGGGCGGAGGACCATGCAAGTAGAATGAACCCTCATGCAAAACTTTTTTTACAACCAGAATGGTCAAAGAAAGACCAAATGATTTCAAAGATCGTTCAATATGTAAAGAGTAATCCAAAATGGAAAATTTCTTTACAAACCCACAAATACTTAGATATACCCTAATGCGTTCCTTGCTTTTTCTTTTGGTTTTTATCCAAGGCACCTTACTAATAGCCCAGAATGGAAAGAGCCAAAGATTATATCAAAAAGCAGAATCTGCAATCAAAAGTCGCAATCTCAAATTAGGAAAAGAGCTATATCAGAAATCTATCAACGCTGATGTAACCCACGCTAACGCCTATTTGAGATTAGCTGCCTTATATAATATGTATAGAGTCAAAGATTCAGCACTTATATATTATGAAGGTTTCTCAAAAGTGACTCCTACACACAAAATCAATTCCAAAGTATGGTTGCGTATTGCCAACCTGAATTATCAGTTGGGCAACTACAGCCGAGCTTTATCTGCCATGGAAAAGCTGCGCCCATTTGGGAATAGGACAGAATTCATGGAGAGATTGGAGAATAATATCAATTTTGCAATTAGGGAAATCACTGAATCAAAGCCATTAGACATTGAAGAGCTACCACCAGCGATCAATCAGTTTCAACTTCAATACTTTCCTGTAATGACGGTGGACGGCCAATCGATTTTCTTCACTAAGAGAAATGGTAATTCAAGACAATTCGATGAAGACATATTTTCATCTCAGCTGATTGATGGGCAATGGACGCAAGCATCCTCTATTTCAGAAAACATCAACACTTCCTTCAATGAAGGAGCATGTACTATTTCGGCGGATGGCCGAACCCTGATTTTTACGGCATGTGAGGGAGACCGGAAGGTCTTTGGTAGTTGTGATCTATTCATTTCCAAAAAAATAGGAGAAGAGTGGTCTGTTCCCGAAAATATGGGTCCCACGATCAACTCAAAACACTGGGATAGTCAGCCGTCCATAAGCGGAGATGGGAAAACAATTTATTTCTCCTCTGATAGGCCAGGAGGCTTTGGTAAAAGAGATATATGGATGTCGACTTATTCTTTGGGTATTTGGAACAAACCGGCTAACCTAGGTCGTAAAATAAACTCAAGTTTTGATGAGACCACCCCTTTTATTCATGTCAACAACCAATCATTGTTTTATTCGAGCACTGGCTTTGATAATATGGGGGGATTCGATCTGTTTATCTCTGTGAAAGACAAAGACTCAGGTTGGTCCTATCCTAAAAATTTAGGATATCCGATAAATACTTATCAAGATGAGCTTTCATTATTCATCAACGCCAAAGGAACGAAAACGTACTATTCTGTTGAAGACAATATAGGAGCAGAGGCCAACTCCAAATTAATGACTTTTAACCTCACAAATGACACATTATTGGCACCGGCTACTTATGTAACTGGAGTCATTCGTGATAGAGAAACAAAGCGACCTCTACGCGCTAGCCTGGAAATGATCAATCTTTTAGATTCGACGGACACCTATTTAACGACAAGTGACTCCATCAGTGGTAGGTATTTTCTTGTTTTGACAGAGGGAAATGGTTTCGGCGTGTTCATCGATAAGAAAAACTACTTATTTGAAGACCTCAGGTTCACTCCGACCAGTAGTGATGCGGTAAAGCCTGACACATTGGATATATTCTTATCACCTTTAATGACTGGTCAGTCTGTGATTCTAGAAAACATCTACTTCTCGTTTGACGATTATGCCTTGAATGAGAAGTCAATGTCCGAGTTAAAAGGTATTGTTCGATTCATGAAAAATAACAGCGGAATAAAGGTCTTGATAGAGGGGCATACCGACAAAAAAGGAGATGATCAGTACAATCAGAAACTCTCGGAGGACCGTGCTGAGGCGGTATATAATTATCTGGTGAATCGAGGAATTGGCAGAGATAGACTATTTTTTGAAGGGTTCGGATCTGCTCGCCCACTCATGCAAGGGGTGGAAGATGACAATAGAAGAATAGAATTTCGTCTGTTGTGAGACCAAGAGTAAAAAAGGTTGCATTTTTTTTCACTTTTTTTATGAAAACGTTTGCAGAATTATCACAAAGAAAAAAAGGCTTTCAAAGTTGATTATTTTGTTCGACCCCTAAAAAGCAGTGGTTGACTTTTATCAAAAGCTACTTTTTGAAAGTTTTAGCAAATCCTCCATTTACGGGTAGTCTGTCGAAAGAATGAAGCTTCTTGTTGATTCCCATCAATTTGTTCTAAATTTATTCCTTGAAATATAATGTATAATTTAAAACAGTATGATATGAAGAGGATTCTACTACTCAGTTTCATGTCTTTTGCTATTGCATTCGGTGCATTAGCACAAAGAACAGTATCTGGTAAAATTACTTCCCCCGAGGACGGGAGCGGTATACCGGGTGTAAACGTTGTGCTCAAAGGAACTACTACTGGTACTACATCCGATTTGGATGGTAACTACAGAGTAAGTGTTCCTGAAGAAGGTGGAACGTTAGTGTATTCATTTGTTGGTTTAGAGCCTCAAGATCAAGAAATCGGAGCGAGATCAGTAATTGATGTAGCAATGACTTCTGATGTAAAGCAACTTACTGAAGTTGTGGTTACAGCACTTGGTATCGAGCGACAAGAGAAATCATTGACCTACGCAGTACAAGACGTAAAAGGTGAAGACTTAACGCAAGCAAGGGAGACTAACATTGTTAATTCATTGTCAGGTCAGATTGCAGGTGTACAAGTGACTAACTCAAATGGAGCTCCTGGATCATCATCTAGAGTTGTATTAAGAGGAGCGTCTTCTTTGACAGGTAGCAATGATCCACTTTTCGTCGTTGACGGTGTGCCAATTGACAACCAAAACTTTGGAAACTCAGGTGCTTATGGTGGTTTTGATGTTCCTAATGGAGCAGCTGACATCAATCCTGACGATATCGCGTCTGTATCTGTTCTGAAAGGTCCAGTTGCTGCTGCCCTTTACGGAAACAGAGCTGCAAACGGTGTTATCCTTGTAACTACAAAGTCCGGTAAAGGATCTAAAGGTTTAGGTGTATCTGTGAATCATTCAACAATGTTCCAAACGCCATTAAGAACTCCTGATTTTCAGAATTCTTATGGACAAGGGGCTTCTGATACTTACTTTGAGTTTGTAGATGGTTCTACAGGTGATGGTGACGGTGTTGATGAGTCTTGGGGAGCGCCTTTAGACGTAGGTTTGAACTTTATCCAATGGAATGATTTTGATAAAGATATGAACTACGATGGTACGCCATCTCCATGGGTATCTTATCCTGATAACGTAAATGATTTTTACGAAACAGGTCTTCAGATGAGTAATAACATCGCTATTTCTGGTGGAAACGAAGACAATTCGTTTAGACTTTCTGCTACGAATATGCAACAAGATGGTATCGTTCCAAATACGAACTTCGATAGAACGAACATAACAGGTTCAGCTTCTATGAGATTGGTTGAAGGATTAGAGGCTACAATGTCTGCTAACTATATCCACTCAGAATCGGACAATCTTGTTCAAGGTGGTTATGATGGTCAAAACCCAGTTCAGCAAACTATCTGGTCAGGTAGAAATGTAAATCTTCCCGGTTTGGCGGATTATAACAGTCTTCCACTTGCACCTGCATCAACGCCTTCTGGAGGTACTCCATTAAACTGGAATACTAGATACCAAAACAATCCTTATTGGCTTCAAGATAATAACTTGAATGAGTACCAAAAAGATAGATTGATTGGAAATGTGAAGTTGGCTTATCAGTTTACTGATTGGTTAAGTGCATATGTAAGAACTGGAGTTGATACTTGGTCTTCAAGAACAGCAGAAAAAACGGCAGTTGGAACAAATGGTCTTACTGATGGTGGATTTGGTCTTCAAAATAGAAACTTTATTGAAGCGAATCATTTTGGTATGATTACAGCAAATAAAACTTTCGGTGATTTCGGTGTGAGCTTAAGTGTAGGTGGAAACATCATGCAACAGCAGTACACAAGAGTTGGTGGATCAATACCTGGTCTTGAACTACCTGGTGTATACAGTCTTTCTAACTTGAAGTCTGGTACTACTCCTTCGTTCAATAACTTCTTAAGCGAACAGCAGATCAATTCTTTGTTAGCAACAGGTCAAGTGTCATTCAGAGATTTCGTATTTATGGATTTTTCTGCTAGACAAGAAACTTGGAGTATACTTCCAAAAGCAAATAACTCTTATTTATATCCTTCAGTATCTGTGAGTTTAGTGCTTACTGAAATGTTCGATATATATTCAAACACACTTTCTTTCTTAAAGCTTAGAGCAGGTTGGTCAGAAGTGGGTTCATCAGGACAGTTAAATCCTTATGATAATCAGCAAACTTTTGGATTTAGAGGAACTCCTTGGGGTTCTGTGCCATTAAGTTTTAACCCTGGAAGATTGAATAACCCTAACATTGCTCCTGAAACTCAAACAGGTTTTGAGATAGGTGTTGAAGGTAAATTATTTAATGGACGAGTGAATTTCGATGTGACTTATTACGATCAAACTTCTACTGACCTTATTGTTAGTGTTGATGTTTCTGCTGCTAGTGGATTTACTTCAGCTCTTGATAACGTTGGTGAGTTGAGAAACAATGGTATTGAAATTCAATTAGGTGCTAAGATTGTTGACACGAAAGATTTCAAAATTGGAATGAACGTTAACTTTGCAAGCTTCAACAATGAAGTAATAAGAGTTAATAATATCGAAGGCGATAACGCAGCTATTAATATTAATGGTGGAGCGGGTGTTTCAGGACAGTGGAATGTGAATCTTCAAGCACAAGAAGGTCAAGCATTTGGTACCTTATTTGGCCCTAAATACCTAAGAGACGATAACGGTAACATTGTTCACGTTGATGGTATTCCAAGAATAGATACTGAATTCGGCATACTTGGTGGAATTCAGCCTGATTGGACTGGTGGACTTGGTTTCAATTTAAGCTATAAGACTTTGAGTTTGAATACTTTGATTGATGCTAAAATGGGCGGTGATATTTACTCGATGACAACTACTTGGGGTAGATATGCTGGTGTCTTGGAAGAAACATTAATCGGAAGAGAAGTGGGTCTTGTTGGAGACGGAACGATGAATATCGGTACTTCTGATGAGCCTTCTTATGTGCCAAATAATGTTGTAGTGAATGCAGAGAGATACAACAAGTCAGCATATTCAAATGATATTGCGGAAAGTTCAATATTTGATGCAAGCTACGTGAAGCTTCGTCAAATGACGTTGAACTATAAGTTGCCAACGCAGTGGTTTAACAACACACCATTTAAAGATGTGAACATAGCGTTAGTAGGAAGAAACTTGGCTTTATTATACTCAAAAATACCTCATGTAGATCCAGAAAGTGCTTTTTCAAGTGCTGACGGTGATCAAGGTATAGAGTTTGGTCAGCTTCCATCTGTAAGAAGCTATGGGTTTAATATTAACTTTAAACTATAATAACGAATGAAGTCATTAAAATATTTTATAGGCTGCATACTAGCAACATTTATTGTTGCTAGCTGTAGCGATTCGGATTTTGAAGAGTTAAACACAAATCCTAACAGTCCTGTTGAAGTACCATCTTCAAATTTATTAACGGACGCAATTAGGGTTGCAGCAAATAGCTTATACAGTACTGGTAACGGTGGTGATATGGGTTCATGCTGGTCTCAGCAATGGGCTAAAGTGCAGTATAATGATGAGGCGAGATACTCTCCAAGACAAACGTCAATCTCAGGAATTTGGGATAACTTTTATGAGATCTTAATATCTGATTCTAAAACTGCACAGGACCTTGCTGTTGCTGAAGGAAATGCTGCCGTTCAAGGCGCTGCATTAACCTTGCAAGCTTATGGTTATGCTCATCTAACAGATTTGTTTGGTGACATACCTGTAACGGAAGCAATGAGAGCTGACGAAGGCATTTTCGCGCCAAAGTATGATGCGCAATCTGTCGTTTATGATAGTATTTTTGCAATGTTGGATAGAGCTGATGCGTTATTAGCTTCTGGTTCAGGATCAATCACTGCAAGTTTTGATATCCTTTACGCTGGTGATGCTTCGAAATGGAGAAAATTCGCAAACTCGTTGAAGTTCAGAGTTGCAATGAGAATGTCTGGAGTTCGTTCTGCGGAAGCTGGAACTATACTTGCTGGATTAATGAGTCGTCCAATGTTCACGTCATCTGATGACGAGGCAAAATTGATATACTTAGAGGCTCAGCCTAATGCGAATCCAATGTATGAAAGCATTGTTTTCGGCGCTAGAGAAGAATATAAAGTGAGTGACGTTTTAGTTGAGACTTTAGAAACTTTGGGAGATCCTAGATTAAGCGTATACGTTGCTCCCAATAGTGAAGGTGTTTTCAGAGGAAAACCAGCAGGTATTCAAGATGTTCCGAGCGATTTGTATAATTATGAAAACGTTTCGGGAATAGGTGAATTCTACTTACGACCTCAGGCGCCTGCATATTTTGTATCATATGGCGAACTTTTATTATTGATGGCAGAAGCGGCAGATAAAGGCTTTATTTCAGCATCAGCTGAGGAGTTATATAATGCAGGAGTAGCGGAATCTATGGCAGCTAGTGGTGTTACTTTAGGAATCGATACTTACATCGCATCAAATCCGTTTACAAGTGAAAGCATCCAACTACAAAAGTGGTTAACGTTGTTTTCTCAAGGAATGGAATCATGGACGGAGTGGAGAAGGACTGGAATACCTAATTTAACTCCAGCAATTGATTTTAATCCTGCTGTTGCGGAGATACCTTCTAGATTAACTTATCCTGCTACTGAGCAAACTACGAACATAGCTAATTACTTAGATGCTGTGAGTAAGCAAGGTCCTGATTTGTTGACTACCAAGATTGGTTGGATGCAATAATGTTGAATCATTAAATTTAAAATGAAGATGAAAATATTTTTTAAAAATACATGGATCGTAATGATCGCTATTCTTGCTTTTGCATGTAACGAGTCAGAAGATTTAGTTACGGCAGATGCTCAGGAAGGTGGTCTTTTGGAGGCGACTTCAGTAAGTATTAATTATGTAGTCGGTAATAATGCTGACTATGAAATTAAGTTACTCGTTAAACAGGGGAAGGCTAACACCACCACGGAAATAAAACTCTTTAAGAGTTTTTACAGTGTACTTGCAGCGGAGTGGTCAAATGAAATAGTCACAGAAACAATTACCGTTTCTGAAACTAGTACGCATTTCGTATCTACCACGCTGAATTATGCACAGTTGATTGACGGTCTTTCGCTTACCTCCGGAGCTTTACCTACTAATGATACTGATTTAACTATCGGTGACAGGTTTAGTATTAGAATGGAATCGTTGCTTGGTGATGGAAGAATTGTACAACAAAGTTATACTGTCGATCTGACAGTATCTACTCGTTTTGCAGGGCTCTATGATGTTACGGAAGGTGAGTATTGGAGAATTGGTGTCAAATCAGATGGGACATTCCCTGGTCCAGTTACTATAGGTTCAATTGATGCAGCCACGTACAAGCAGTTTGAATACTGGGGATTTTTTGATGGAAACGAATTGTACTTTACAATTGACGGAAATGATGCGATTAATTATCCCGCAGAGTGGGATGGTGTGGTCCAAACCGGAAACGGTCAGATATTAGCAACGTGTGTTTCAGATGTTAATGCTTTCGCAAACGTTCCATGTGCTGATTCAGATAGAGCGGTCAGAGATGACGAAAAAGGATTAGACCAACTTATAATGACTTATGGTTATGTAACGCCTGGTTCTGGTGCTAGAGAGTTCTATCAAGTTTTAACTAAAGCCCTTTAATATTGAAAACTATGAATTATATTAAAAACATAGCAGTGGTTTTACTCGCATTCTTGGTTTTCACCGGGTGTGACGATGAAGATTTCACTGGACATTCAAGTCTAACCCCAACTGGGGGAGTGACTATATCGGTAAGTGGTTTACCTACTTCACCACTAAGTTTTATAGAAAAGGATACGACGCTTACTTTTACGGTAGAGTTATTCCCTGCACAAATAGTCGACGTGCCAGTATATATTTCTCAGTCAGCGGGAGATGCGTCTCTTGGTTCTGATTTTACTATTGATAATAACAATAGTAGAGTTGTTATACCTGCATATGCGACTAGTGGAACAGTATCAATATCTATTATGGCAGACACTGAAGCAGAAGGGACAGAGTCTTTTACGATCAAGATAGGTGACAACAAAACTGATAATGGAACGGTTACTTCGGTTGAGGTTTCTTTCACTATTGGTAATTCGACATCATCAGATATGATTCTTGACCTTAGTTGGTCCAGTGCGGATGTATTTAGTTCAGATGGAGCAATATATGGTGCAGAGGATATAGTAGATATAGACCTAAGCGTATATGATGATGCAGGTGTAGAAGTTTTTAGTGCAGAAGAGGCAGGTACGTTTGAGACAGCAAGTTTAGACGCATTGGCTGATGGTACTTATACTATTGCGGCTAATGTTGCTGGAAATCTTTCACTTGAGCCAGGTGCTATATTACCTATTGTTTCTCTTCAAATGGATTATAATCAGTTAGGAGTTCAAAGCGGTTCTATGCCATTTGCTGATGCACTTGATCCAAATCAGGTTTGTTCAGATAATGAGTTACTAATAGCTACGCTAGTAAAGACTGGCTCAACTTATGAATTGAAGCGTGAAGGCACACTTTGGTTACTACCTTCTGAGCCTAGCAGTTTAGTGGGTTCATTTGCTGGTCAGGATTCGAATATACAAGGTCTAGGTTTTGTTGGAACCAGTATAATCGAAGGGAGTATATCCGATGGTACTGTACAGTTTGACGGAATCAATCAGGATTTTATGGTATCGATATGGGGTGAATCAGTTACAACTTCAGCTCCTGTAACGTTAGACATAGATTTTGCGACTGGTGAGATCACGATAGCAGAGCAGTTTATTTTCACAACTGATTATAATGGCACTGCATATGATTACACGATATACGGTACTGGTAGAATAGAGCCTTGTCAATTAGTCCTTGAGTACGAAATGAATCAGGATGGCTTTTTGGTAAACGAATGGTTAATTAACAATGGTTATACAACTGACGAGTTTTTTACTGCAATTGTCGCATATCCATAAAGTGGATTGAGATACATTTATATATTAAAAGGAAGCCCTTCAAGGCTTCCTTTTTTTATATCCTTCCTATTAGGACCTATATATCCTTTCTATTAGGACTTACGATTTAATGAAACTTGTATTAAATAGCTTAAACACCTGCTAGTTAGTACGAAGAAATAGTTGGTGTGACTTTTTAGATGACATTAGTTATTCGAGCTCTAGTGGCTTAGGATGGTGGCCTTAAATCGTGAGTTATCGATTATTTTCTGAAAGATAAACTCCTTCTAATTGGAAGCTCGTAGTTAGACTCTTTTAACTAATAAATTTTGCGCAATTAATAAAGGCATTTACAACAATAGCGCTATACTTATCAGTTAAGTCCATATCTTATTGGCGTCATAAATTGAATTATCAAGAATTTGAATTTTAGTCGGGTTAGTAGTTGGTATTAATAAACCTTCCTCAAAAACTAAATTATTTAACCCCACGCGTCTTTTTTTGGGCGAAATACTCGTTTCGTATAGATAATTTAAAGAGTGGGGTCATATAAATAATATGCGGATTAGGCGAATAAGTTGTATAATCTGAATAGGAAAAAAGAGGTATAATTAATATCTCTGAGGTTGGCTCTGAAGAGTTTGATTTTGGAGTTGAATGATTCGGTATTAGCATTGATATTTCTTGTTTTAAAAACTGAGTTGCCGGTGCGATTTAGAATGTTGTCTAGGTTATCTTGGATTGGATATGTGCTGTATTAAACTCTTTTGTTTGCTGATCTAATGATTTTGTTATCCAGCATTCAAATCTCTCTTTTGCATTCAAAAGGGTCTTGTCTTCATAGATATTTCTAAACTCCATATTGTGATGACAAACCTCTTCTAACACTGGGTATTGTTCAAATAATATATCAGCTCTTTGCTTTTGATTTATGGTCCACTTTGACGGTTTCTTTGCCAGAATATACCTGCAACGAGTCAGCAATTGCTTAAGAGTATCTCCATTTACCAAAACTGTTGGCTTATATTGTATTTATTTCTTTTTGGCTACTTCAAAAGCATTATTTTCGTTATCGAGTTCTTTCCATCTGAGCTTGACGCTAATATGTTGTAGAGCATCTATGGCTAATTTGACTACATGGAATCTGTCAGTGACTAGATCAGCCTTAGGAAAACAATGTTTGACAGCAGACTCCATGTTTCTGGCCATGTCAAGGGTTACTTCTTTTACCTGATTTCTGGATGCTAACGGCAGTTTTTCCACTACTTCAATAATGTCCTTTGACAAAGTGCCCTTTATTGAAGCTACAAGTGTCCCTTTCTTTCCTTTACCGTCTTTATTGGTCAGAAAGGTATAAAGTTCTCCTTGGGATAAAGACACTTCATCTATACTCAAGTATTCTCCTATATTCTCAGCAAATAACATATAGTCTTCTGCATGAGGCTTTTGCCTCCATTCTTTAAATCCGCTACTATATTTCTTGTATTGACGCCTGAGTTTTTCGCCTGTTACATTGTAATAACTACCGATATTACTTATCGTATCTTCTCGGGTCTCGACCTGTTCCTTTCAAAAAATCTGAAAGCTCTCGGGTTAACCTTGAGCCTTCAGCTATAAATGTATAATCACTAACAATTCCCTCTTTGGTTTGCTTATGACGCCACCTACGCCTTTTTATAACCAAATAAACAGCTTTGCCTCGGATGGGAAAATCCTGAATTCTTGATGGATTTGAAAAACCTTTTGACTCATACAAATCCGATGGGTAGCCAAAAGGCAACTTATTCTTATCTGTTAGATAAATCTCCAAGATCAGCTTCTTTGTCCTTACATCTCCAAGCTCTTGGGTAGAGCTAACTTCAAAATGACCTAACTGCGCTGAGGGTAATACATAACTTTCAAGACTTGATTCCAAACTGTTTATTTGACCAACAAATTAATTACCTCCCGCAAATATTCGTTGGATAAAATTTATTTGGATATCTAAATTATATCACCCGAATAGATCCCTTCTGTACATTGTTTTGCGATGTGGGCTAAAATGTTCAGTTTTGTGGTAAGGGATTTTCAGTGTTCGTTAGTTATGTATTTGAATTAAATTGTTAATATGAAAAATAATATTTACTTGCTTATAGTATTTCTTTCCTTTGAGGTTAATGCCCAGAAAACTATTGGTGGCGTTGCTGCTGGCGGACTTGATATGAATACAGCTATTGGGGGCTTTATATCTCAAATAGACCTAACTAATTATGATCCAATAGGAAATGTGTACGTGAATGATAATTGGGAAAATGCCTCAGTAATGTTAAGGAATGATAAACTGATTCATGGATTAGATATTCGTATCAACCTGCTGAAAAATGTAATAGATATTAAGGACAAGAAAGCGATAAGGACATTTGCAATTCAAAAGCTAAAATACATTGATTTAAGTGTACTAAACGATAGTTCAGTGAGGTATTTTAATCCTTTCGAATATAGGTTTATGGATAATACGTCTGTAGTAGGCCTTCTTAGAAAGGAGACATACACGAATAAAACATGGAACTTAGCAGAAAGAAGCTATTTGAAAATCTTTGAAGCAACGTATGTTAAGGCGTTGGACGCTGGAACTAAGCGCGATAGATATGAGGTACAAAAGGAAATGTATTTGGTGAAGGACAATGTTTTATATCCTATTTTACCTAACAAGAAGAAGTTGGCTAATGAGCTTGGTATGGAAGGAGGACAAAAGGATGAATTTGTTAGTTACATAAAGAAAAATAAAATAAACCTTAAGGAATATGCCTCAGGTTATAAGGTTCTGAGTTATTTAAATAGATAATTTAAATTGATCACTTACAGCGATCAATTTTACTCCTTTTTCTAACGTAGTAAAAGGTTTTTTATAACCAATCTTTCGTAATTTGTTAACTGTAGCCTCAGTCTTATATTGATAATTGGATTTTAATTCTTCCGGCATATCGATGTATTTGATTGTTCCTTGAGAGTTTGTTTTATTGATGACAGTGTTAGCTACATCATTGAACGTCTTAGCCTTCCCAGTGCCGAGATTATAGATCCCTGAATTTTTGCGGTGGTGCATAAACCATAGTAGAACATCTACAATATCCTGAACGTGTATAAAGTCTCTTAGCTGTTCACCGTGTGCATACGATGAGTCATAAGACTTGAATAGGTTTATAATATTATTGGCTAATAGCTGATGAAAACCTTGGTGAATCATGGAGGACATTTTTCCTTTATCAGACTCTCCTGGCCCATAAACATTAAAAAATTTGAGGCCAACCCAAAAGAAAGGCTTTTTGGTAGATGCTGTCACATATTTATCAAAATCATGCTTTGATTTTGCATACAAGTTGAGCGGTCTGAGGTTTTCTAGTTGACTTTCATCATCATCAAAGCCGTGTTCACCAACACCATATGTTGCTGCGCTGCTGGCGTATATAATTGGGATTTGATGAGCAACAGATAGCTCCCAAAGAGCAATAGAGTAATTTGTATTGAAGTGAAGGAGTAATTCGATATCTGAGGCAGTTGTATCGGTTATTGCACCTAAATGAAATATAAACTCAAGTTCTTCCGAGTTAGTTAAGATGAATTTTTCGGTATCCTCTATATCTATGAATTGTAATTCGTGAAATTGGTTTAGGCATACCTTTTTCTCAAGCTTCTCCATAAAGTCAATGGCAACTATGTTTTTATATTGTAGAGAATGGAGCATTTGGATAAGATTACCTCCAATAAATCCTGCGGCTCCAGTGACGATGATCATTTTTTCTAAGATAAGACTCTTTCAATTTACACAACTTTACCTCGCATCGTTTTATATCTTTGCGTTTTATTGAATAATGGTATACGTAAGTAGAAAAGAACATTTTAACGCAGCACACAAACTATTCAATCCAAAATGGACGAAAGATCGAAACTTAGAGGTTTTTGGTCCCTGTGCATATGAAAATTGGCATGGCCATAACTTTGATTTAATTGTAACTGTAAAAGGAATGCCCGATGAGGAAACAGGTTTTGTAGTGGATTTAAAAAAACTAGGGGATCTAATTAAAGTAGAGGTTATAGATCAAGTAGATCATAAGAACCTGAACTTGGACGTGCCATTCATGAAAAATAAACTAGCCAGTTGTGAAATCCTTGTCATAGAGTTTTGGAAAATATTATGTCCAAAAATACAAGAACTTGGTCCAAGTGCCAGTTTACATCAATTGAGGCTTTACGAAACAACAAAGAACTACGTGGATTACTTCGGAGAATAAATGAAGTATTTTATTGTTGCGGGTGATTACTCTGGGGATACACATGCGTCAAGGCTCATGCGTGTTCTGAAGAAAAAAGACACCAAATCTGAATTTATAGGATTAGGAGGAAACAAGATGAGTCAGGAAGGCATGATTAGTGTTATTCCTAAATCAGATTTCTCCGTTATGGGTGTAACCGATGTGGTTTTACGCTTGTCATATCTTTTAAGGGTTTTAAATCATGTAAAGAAAGCGTTAAGACAAACGAGTCCTGACATACTAATATTAATTGATTATTCTGGTTTCAACTTAAGATTACTAAAGCTTTCCTATGATTTAGGAATTCCCATTTGCTATTATATTGCTCCTAAACTATGGGCTTGGAACGAAGGTCGTATAAAGAAGCTAAGGAAATATGTCAATAGATTGCTAGTTATTCTGCCATTTGAAGCTGCATATTTTAATGAGTTTAATGTCAGTACCAAGTATGTTGGGTCACCGGTGTTAGAAAATATCGATAAGAGCAACCATAATTCATCGAGTAGTTCTATTGATTTGGATATAGTCCTTATGCCGGGAAGTAGAATATCCGAGGTTAAAACAATGCTGAAAATATTGTTCGAAATTGTTAGGCTTAAACCACATCTAAAATTTGTGGTGGCTGGTGTTAAAACTATACCAAAGAAATGCTATGATAAGATCGCAGCATTAGAGAATTGTGTGGTTAATTACAGTAAAACATACGAACTGATTAGTAAGGCACAACTGGCTATTGTAACATCTGGTACTGCAACATTGGAAGTCGCTTTGCTTAACACCGCACAAGTAGTCATTTATCGAACAAACCTGCTCAATTTCTGGCTGGCTAAGCTTTTCATCAAGGTAAAATACATTTCTTTGGTAAACTTACTCTTAGACAGACGAGTAGTCGATGAACTGATTCAAGATGAATTGTCTGTTACGAACCTTAATATGAAAATTCAGGAGTTAATGACCAATTCGGAGACAAAAAAAAGAATCTCAGAGGGTTATTCTGAGATTCGATATATCCTAGGAAAACAAATTGCATCCGAAAATGCCGCAAACGAAATTGTGGAGATGCTAAAATTTAAGCAGCCCTAAGTTTATTAAATTTAGATTTCTCAAACTTTTGCTGTGCATATTCTTGGGTAATATCCATAACAGTGATATTCTTTTCCGAAGGTATGTCAAACATTGCATCAGTGACAATAGCTTCGCAAATAGATCTTAGACCTCTAGCACCTAATTTAAACTCGACTGCTTTTTCTACAATATAATCCAACGCCTCACCATCGAAGTTGAGTTCAACACCTTCCATATTAAAGAGCTTTTTATACTGCTTTACAAGGGCGTTCTTAGGCTCAGTAAGGATTAATTTTAGTGCAGTGCTGTCAAGTGGCTCTAAATGAGTAAGTACTGGTAATCTACCAATCAACTCTGGAATTAATCCAAAGCTTTTCAAGTCTGTAGCAGTGATGTATTGAATAAGATTATCTGTATCAACGATATCTAAGCTTGACTTTTTGTTATTGGTAAATCCGACGGGTTTGGTATTAAGACGATTTCCAATATGTCGCTCTATACCATCGAATGCACCACCACAAATAAAGAGGATATTTTCAGTATTTACGGTGATCATCTTTTGATCAGGATGTTTTCTTCCTCCTTGAGGTGGAACATTAACTGTGGTACCTTCTAATAACTTTAACAAAGCTTGTTGGACACCTTCACCGCTGACATCTCTTGTTATAGATGGATTATCAGACTTTCGTGCAATTTTATCTAACTCATCGATGTAAACGATTCCTCTTTCTGCTGCCTCAACTTCATAATTGGCTGCTTGTAAAAGTCTTGTTAAAATACTTTCAACATCCTCACCAACATAACCGGCCTCAGTTAATACAGTTGCATCTGCAATACAAAAAGGAACTTGCAATACCTTGGCCAGTGTTTTAGCCAAATAAGTTTTTCCAGTACCCGTCTGGCCAACCATAACAATATTGGATTTTTCTATCACAATATCATCTTGATCGTTCGTTTGCATCAATCTTTTGTAATGATTGTAGACGGCTACCGACATGTACTTTTTAGCTTCATCCTGTCCAATGACGAATTCATCTAAATGTCGCTTCATGTCAGCGGGTTTAATCAAATTGAACTCCGGTGAATCGCTCGTGTTCTTAGTTTTTAATTCTTCATTAAGAATTTGTTGAGCTTGTGAAATGCACTTATCACAAATATGTGCATGTATCCCTGAAATCATCAAGTCAACATCTTTCTTATTTCTCCCGCAAAAACTGCATGTTACCTGGGCCATATTTTAACTGTTTTTTTCTAGTACCTCATCAATAAGGCCATATTCCTTTGCCTCTGCCGCCCTCATCCAATAATCACGGTCAGAATCCTTTTCAATATCTTGATAAGATTTTCCGGTATGATGCGCTAAAATGTCATATAAATCTTTCCTAAGTTCTTGCATCTGCTTTAGCGTAATTTCCATATCTCTGCTTTGTCCTTGCATTCCTCCGCTAGGCTGATGAATCATGATTCTTGAGTGTGGAAGAGCAGATCTTTTACCTTTAGCTCCACCGGCCATTAACACAGCGCCCATTGAGGCTGCCATTCCTGTGCATATTGTTGCAACATCTGGACTTATAAACTGCATTGTGTCGTACATTCCTAGTCCTGCGTAAACAGATCCACCCGGACTATTAATGTACAGCATGATATCCTTTTTCGAATCCACTGATTGGAGAAAGAGCAGTTGAGCGGTAATGATATTAGCAATATTTTCTTCAACCTGCATACCTAGGAATATTATCCTATCCATAATGAGCCTGGAAAAAACATCTATCTCTCTGAAATTTGTAGGTCTTTCCTCAATAACTGCTCTAGTCATGCTTTCAACTCTACCCACATATGAGTCGAATGTTAGCCCATTTATTCCTTGACCTTTAACAGCAAATTTTCTGAATTCTTCTTTATTAATCATTTTTGTATTTTCTTCGAATGTGTAAAAATAAAAAAAGTCCTGACCTAGGACTCCTCTTTAACTCTTATTATGCTAACAAGGTTCTTAAAGGTTCCTAAATTCTTCTAGCGTTACTTCTTTCTCGTTTATCGTCACTTTGGTCTTTATGAAATCAAAAACTTTTTCATTCAGACTTTGATTGTATACTTTAGTATAATTCTCGCCATTTTCAGCCTGAAGGTAGTTTTGTGCGAAAGTTTCCATCTGATCTTCCATTTGCCCCATCATACCTGCTTGACCAAATTGTGCTCGAATTAATTTTTTAGCTTCTTCAAGCACTTCCACATTACTGACTTGCAATGACGCTGATTTTGATATTTTGTTACGAATCAATGACCATTTTAACTCCTTCAAATAAGCATCAAACTCCTTGGTTAGAATTTCTTCTGTTATTTGGTCGTTTGTTTTTAATAACCAACTTTTCAAATATTCATCAGGTGTTTTGATTTGAGCGTTTTCAGTAAGAATTTCTCTTAACTTGTAATTAAAGAATTGTAACTCTTCATTCTTAAAGTTAGAACTAACAGCTTCTACAATTTTCGCTTTAAATTCTTCTTCAGATTTCACAGTCTCTGGACCAAAAGCCTTGTCAAATAAGGATTGATCGATCGCGGCAGGTGCCGTTCTATCTACACCCTTTACGTTAAAACTCATATCACACGATATGGCATCAAATTCCTCGTGGCTTAAGCCGAGATCCTGATGCAGCTTATGTGAATCAGGATATATACTTTTAGGGTTTAATGCTACGCTATCCCCAGTTTTAATACCTATAAGCTTTTTAGTAGCACTTTGGTCTGTATCATTTATGATGATACTTATTTCTTTCTTAATTTCTTTGTCTTCCGATGAAAGAATTCCATAAAGTTTATCACCAGCTTCAGAAAACTCAGCATTGACAGGCTCACCAAACTGATTCTGAAGATTTTCTATAGTTTCATTTATGACCTGCTCATCAACTTTGACTACATATTTTGAAATCTTTTGTTTTTCTAATTCTAATTCGAAAGGTTCGGCGAAACCAATCTCATACTCAAATTCAAAGTCTGACTGATTGTTGAAATCAATTTTTGAAAAGCTTGAATCGACAGGTAAGGGTTCACCTAAAATTAACAACTCACTCTCCTGTAAATATAAATTTAGGCGTTCCGAAACGATCTTATTAATTTCCTCGACCAGTATGCCATTCCCGAACATGTTTTTAACTAATCCAACAGGAACCTTCCCTGGTCTAAACCCCTTGATATTAGACTTTTTAGCGTATTCTTTGATTTTAAGGTCTACCGCAGGTTGGTAATCGTTTTGCTTTAAGCTAATTTTAATTACACCTTGAGTGCTGGTACTGTTCTCTAATGAAATTTCCAAGTTGATCTATATTTATTCTTTTAAACTAAAAACCCCCTTACACGATTATTTTCGGGAAGAGGGTCTTGCTTTAGTGCGGGTGGAGGGACTCGAACCCCCATGCCTTGCGGCGCTAGATCCTAAGTCTAGTGCGTCTACCAATTTCGCCACATCCGCTTATTTTTTGGACTGCAAAGATAGTTATATATTTGAATGTATCAAGGATATCCTAATAATATTTTAATTAATGATTGATCTAGACATAGAAAGTGAAAAGAAGGAAATTATTAGAAGGTATCGAAAACTTCTAAGACATGCGAAACCTATTCTTAACGATGGAGATGCTAAAATTATAAAAAAAGCATTTAGTACTTCGCTGGAGGCGCACAAAGACATGCGTAGAAGGTCAGGAGAGCCATATATTTATCATCCATTAGAAGTAGCGCAGATATGTATTGATGAAATTGGTCTGGGTACTACTTCCATTGTTTCTGCATTGCTGCATGATGTTGTGGAGGATACGGAGATTGAACTTCAAGACATAAATCGTTTGTTCGGACCAAAAGTTGAAAGGATTATTGATGGACTAACCAAGATCTCTGGTGTATTTGAACAAGGGAGTTCCCAGCAGGCGGAAAATTTCCGTAAAATGCTTCTTACTTTATCAGATGATGTAAGAGTCATTCTAATCAAGCTGGCTGATAGGTTGCATAACATGCGTACGCTTAATAGTATGCCTCGTGACAAGCAATTAAAAATAGCTAACGAAACAATCTACTTATATGCTCCTCTCGCTCATCGTTTGGGCCTATATACAATTAAATCGGAATTAGAAGATTTGTATTTGAAGTATACAGATAGAGATTCCTACAACCACATTGCCAATAAAATTAATGCTACAAAAGACGCTCGCGCGAAATTTATAAGGAATTTTATCAAGCCGATTAAAGAGGAGTTAAATGGTCACACATTTGGTTGTGAAATTAAGGGTAGGCCTAAGTCGATACATTCTATTCATAATAAAATGAAAAAACAGAATGTCCCTTTCGAAGAGGTTTTTGATCTATTCGCGGTTAGAATTATTGTAGACACGGATTTAGAAGAGGAAAAAGGAGCTTGCTGGCAAGCATATTCCATTGTTACAGATTATTATCAGCCTAATCCCGACAGGCTGAGGGATTGGATAAGTATCCCTAAATCTAATGGTTACGAATCCCTGCATACCACTGTAATGAGTGAGAGAGGACAATGGGTGGAGGTTCAAATCAGAACAAACAGAATGGATGATATCGCTGAAAAGGGATATGCTGCTCATTGGAAATATAAAGATGGCAAAGAAGTATCAACCGAAAAGGGATTAGAAATGTGGATTGGGAAGGTTAGAGAAATATTGGAGCAAAATGATACAAATGCGATTGAATTCGTCGATGATTTTCGTTCTTCTTTATTTCAAGAAGAGGTCTTCACCTTCACCCCTAAAGGAGATCTAGTTACCATGCCAAATGGTGCTACAGCACTTGATTTTGCATTTGATATACATTCACAAGTTGGCTCCCATTGTCTTGGAGCTAAGGTGAATCAAAAGCTTGTGCCATTAAACCATGTTTTGAAAAATGGTGATCAAGTGGAGATTTTAACTTCAAAAAAGCAAAAACCAAATGAGGATTGGTTGAAATATGTTGTTACATCTAAAGCGCGTGCAAGAATAAAAGATGCACTAAAGGAAGAGAAAAAACATTTTGCAGCTGAAGGTAAAGAAGTTGTAAAAAGGAAAATGAAACAACTGAAAATTCCTTTTTCTCAAGAGGTGACTTCCCAGTTAGCTACTTTTTTTGATGTGAAAAATGTAACTGACCTCTATTACTTAATAGGAAAAGGTAAAATTGATCATAATGCGATTAAAAAGTTCAAGGATAATACGGTAGGGCAAACGAAAAGAGTGGGCCGAATTACTGATACTAAAGCCTTTTCAAATAGGATAAGAAAAGTACGAGATGAGGACTATGATCTTCTGTTGATAGGAGAAGATATGAATGTGGTGGATTATAAATTCGCCAAGTGTTGCAATCCTATTCCAGGAGACGATGTTTTTGGGTTTGTGACTATAAATGATGGAATAAAAATTCATCGAACAACATGTCCTAATGCAGCAGAGCTGCTTTCTAATTATGGGTATCGAGTCGTTAAAGCAAAATGGACTTCCAGTCAAGATAATTCCTTTCTAGCATCACTTCGAATTATAGGAACAGACCGTCTTGGATTGATTAATAATGTCACACAGGTAATTTCTAATGAACTCAAAGTCAATATGCGTTCAATAACAATCAATACTGAAGGAGGCATTTTTGAAGGGGCAATTGAACTTTATGTAAATGATACCAAGCATTTAGATCAATTAATTGGAAATTTAGAAGGAGTTAATGGCGTAGTATCTGTATCGAGACAAAGCTGAAAATAAATTTAAGCAAGCTATATTTGTCAGTCTTATGGAGGCAGCAAGGCGACAAGAAGAAGTCAATAAAATTTTTACTTCTTATTTAGAAAAAAAGAACCTCAGAAAAACACCTGAGCGTTACGCGATTTTAGAAGAAATATATTCTCGAGGTGGTCATTTCGATGTAGATTCATTGTATATCAGTATGACTGATAAAAATTACCGGGTAAGTAGGGCTACAGTGTACAACACGCTCGATCTACTTGTTGATTGTGACTTGGTGACAAAACACCAATTCGGTAAAAATTTAGCGCAATTTGAAAAGTCATTTGGATACCGACAACACGATCATCTTATTTGTATAGACTGCAATAAAGTATCTGAGTTTTGCGACCCAAGAATTCAAAACATTCAAAATACGGTTGGAGAACTTCTTCAATTCGAAGTGATACACCACTCTTTACTGCTTTATGCTAATTGTAAGAGGGAAAACTGTGAGAATAAAAAAAACTAACGTAACTAGCGCTTTCTGATTAATCGTAGATCAATAATTAGCAGTTATCAACTTTGAATCCATAACATTTCCGCTATGAAATATACACATCAAATAGAAAATGATAAATTAAGATTATGCTTTGACGGTGACCTAATTGGGGAAAACAATGGCCCCCAATTAGTCGAATTAGCGAATGAGGCGTTAAGTCAGGGAATAAAATATTGTTTGGTTGATATCGAAAACGTTAGATATATCAATAGTAGTGGGATAGGTGTATTGATCACAATACTCACGAAATTTAGAAATAAGGATGGCGAGCTATTCCTAATTAAGCCATCCGAACATGTAAAAAAGCTTTTAATTATCACAAAGCTTCAAGCAATTTTCACAATTTCCAATTCAGAATCAGAGATTAATTACAAATAAAATGGCCGCAGTTGATGTCCTACTAGGTCTCCAATGGGGAGATGAAGGAAAAGGAAAAGTAGTTGATTATTTAGCACCTAAGTATGATGTAGTCGCTCGTTTTCAAGGAGGGCCGAACGCAGGTCATACCCTTGAGTTTGATGGACATAAACATGTTCTTCATCAAATACCGTCTGGAATATTTCATGAAGGGATATTAAACGTGATTGGAAATGGAGTGGTTCTCGACCCGATTATATTTAAAAAGGAAATTGCAGATCTAGATAAATTTAATCTGGATATTAAAAAGCATCTTGTTATTTCTAATAAGGCACAGATGATAATCCCAACTCATCGATTGTTAGATCAGGCATATGAAAAGGCCAAAGGTGAAAAAAAGATTGGTTCAACACTCAGAGGTATAGGACCTACTTATCAAGATAAAATGGCTAGGAAAGGGTTGAGGATTGGAGACATCAACGAGCCAGATTTTGATGAGAGATATAACGCATTAAGAGATTTTCATTTAATGATTTTAGAGCGTTATGATTATGAAGCGGATCTTAGTGAAATTGAAAATTCCTTTTTTCAATCCATTGAGCAACTGCGAGAGTTTGACGTACTCAATACGGAATACTTACTCAATCAAGCAATACGAGATGATGAAAAAATCCTCGCTGAGGGTGCTCAGGGAACTATGTTGGATATTGACTTTGGTAGCTATCCATACGTAACAAGTTCTAATACTGTAGCCGCTGGAGCGTGTACAGGGTTAGGAATTGCTCCAAAACACATTGGAGAAGTATTTGGGATTTTTAAGGCATATTGTACAAGAGTGGGCAGCGGTCCTTTTCCGACAGAGCTAGAAGGTATTGAGGGAGAGGAATTGCGTAAAGCCGGAAATGAATTTGGAGCCACGACTGGCCGGCCGAGAAGGTGTGGTTGGTTAGATCTACCTGCGCTTAATTTTTCGTGTATGGTCAACGGCGTAACGCAATTATTTATGATGAAAGCTGATGTGCTTGCTTCACTTGACAGTATCGAAGCTTGTCATGGATATAAAATTAACGACAAAGAAACCACGGAGCTACCTCTATATTTAGATAAACAGCACATCGAATTAATTAACAAGTCTTATTCAGGATGGGGTAAGACTGAGATTGTGAAATTTGATAAGCTTCATAAAAACCTTTTAGATTACGTTGAAGACGTAGAGAGGTTCACATCTACACCGATTAACATGGTTTCGCTAGGCCCTAATCGCACCCAGACGGTGATACGATAAAAGTATTTGGTTTATTTAGGTTTTAGATGGTTGAAGTTTGGAGAAAGCCTTTATCTTCGCCATCCGTTTGGAAGGATCGGTGCAGTTGAGGGAGAGAATTGAGGTTTGG
>Ga0208770_1000084_pt1 | contig 69387 bp, 88 predicted proteins | sample AntAceMetag02UK9_FD_184771 | JGI IMG/M metagenome (GOLD analysis project Ga0208770, IMG submission 184771) | Saline lake microbial communities from Ace Lake, Antarctica - Antarctic Ace Lake Metagenome 02UK9 (SPAdes) (version 2) | ecosystem: Environmental > Aquatic > Non-marine Saline and... | reverse complement strand
GTCGGAACATCTGGAACAGTAGGAACAGCTGGAACAGTAGGAACAGTCGGAACAGCTGGAACAGCCGGAACATTCGAAACAGTCGGAACAGCCGGAACAGTCGGAACAGTCGGAACAGTCGGAACATCTGGGACAGTAGGAACAGTCGGAACAGTCGGAACAGTCGGAACATCTGGAACAGTCGGAACAGTCGAAACAGTCGGAACAGTCGGAACAGTCGGAACAGCCGGAACAGTCGGAACAGTCGGAACAGCTGGAACAGCCGGAACAGTTAAAACACACCATATTTGTCACATTCTGTTTTTCGTAATCTGGATTTTTGTCTGCAAAATCCTGATCTACGCCGTTACTTTCTTTGTCCTCTCTTTGAAGGAAGTCTGAATAGTTTTTAAAGATTTGTGTTTTCATTTTTTTGTTTGGTTAAAGGGTTAATTACTGCAAAGCATATAAATAGCAGCCAATAAAAAGATTACCTATATCGCACGTAGCACGCTTAGCACCCTACCTTTAAGTGCGTGGTGGCAGTACTTGTAGTTACTCATTATTTCTAAGTTAAAATGTAATAAATACAAACCACTACCAACAGCCCGAGACCAAACATGCTGCGGTATAGCCACTTTGGATTAGGGTCTTGTAAGTGGTGCTCATGCGGCTCTTTAGGGTGTAGCGCTTCGTTGTTGAATAGGTACAGCGTGACCATTGCGGCGCACAGTAGTGCTAGAATTAGGATGGGTAGGTAGCTCATTTCTGTTTGGTTTTAATCCATATTATCTAAATCGTCCTGAGTTATCTCAAGGCAGTCTATCTTATCTGCGCAGTTCTCCAGGAAAACGTGCAAGAAAGGTTCGTTAAGTCTAGGCATGATACCTCTTACGAAAGTATGCCCTTCCTTAGATACGAACTTCCACACAGGTACGTTGAACATATCGTGTCCCCAATCGCTACTTTCTAAAGTCTCATAGATAGTAGGTCTTAAATCAGGACTATCTCCTAAGCGGTTAAACCCTTTGGGCATCCCTAAAAATAGTTTCCCTACGTTTGACATTAGCGTTCCGGCATAATGCTTTCCGCACCCTACACCTCCTTGAGGATTTTCTAAGAAACAAGAGATACCCCTACCATTAACGCACCCTGCGCATTGGTATTTTTCTACTGCTTTTTTTATTTCTGTTTTCATACTATTCCACCGTTAAAATATCCAAGGTATAAGCCTTCAAAATCTTTGCCCTTTACAAACATCAGGTCATAGTATGAATTTCTATAATTTCTTGACAATAAAGTCAGCGAATCCCAAGTATTGCTAACTTTTTTATATACTGCGCTTACTATTGTATGTTCGTCTTGAAGGAGATAGACCAACTCAATTTTATTTAACACACTTTTTTCTTTTGCCCCGGACGTGAGGTCTATTACTTTAGTCATCTTATCTGTATATAAAATTTAATAAATATCTCCACTAAAAAGAATATTAACAATATCGCACGAGCTGAGACAATTATCCAGAACGTGATCAGGTTCTCCGGGTCTTTGATTTTCATAAAGTCAAAATGTAAAAGAACACCCATCCGATAATTAAAATACCAATACACAAAGCAAGTGATTGAAAACCCTCTTTAGGATTAGATGACCGTTCTATTGAATGCATCCATATTGATTGGTTGCGCAAGGTCATTGTTGGTGGTTCTTCCTCTTTAATCTGATTAACGGTATGAACCTTTGAGATTGAACCATCTCTATTTACTCGGTGTGCTATATTTCTCATGATATTTTACTCTAATAATTTTAATTAGTTTATAAATTGATCTGCTATTTGAACTGTATACAAAGCAATTGATTCGCCTTGGTTAATCCGATATTTATAGCAGTTACACTACCGCCAAATTCATTTGCAGTATGATATTCAAAATACGATGTCGGTTCTGTTATAATCGCTTTCATATTTTTAGTGTTAATTGTGAATGTTTAAGTAGGTAAGCCGGCAGCGCATCTTTATGTATGTACTTACCGCTTACCGTGTCTTGGTACCAAGTCTTGCTCTTTTTGATTATGTGGCGGGGTACTCTCACCTAGTCGCCTCTTTAAAATTCGCCTGATGCTCAACGCTCAGGCGTCTGTACTCTGGATGGCTAATGGGCTCACCCCATAGATACCGCCTGTTAGCCGTTCTGAACGGCATGAGGCATTCATATATTTTGCTCATAATCAAATGTAATTAATATATTTTATATTATCTAATATTATTTAAAGTTATTGTGTCTTCTTATATACAGTCTACGCCTAGCGCATCTGGTTAGCAGTTTGTAACGCTCCAATTCAGTCATACGAGGGCGGTTATGTAAGCTGAGGCTGAAAAACCACTCACGATCACTCACGTTCTGGCACGTGCCGTATCCCGCACGTATGAACAGCTCTACGTACAGGCCATAATATACTTTGACTAGGGTTAGTGGTCTCTTACTACCCACGTGTAAGTTACAATCACCTGTGGCGCGGAACGCGTTGGTGCCGTGCGAAAAGGTGAATTTAGATAGGTGCCGGATCTCTCTACACCTGCGGCACTTGCGCGTTGTTGCTATAGGGCTAAGGAACTCGTACTTGCTTCTCATAGGTTACGGATCTGCATACTAAGTAACCCTTCGAGCACCCTACAAACGTCTGGAAAGTCGGCACCTATAGGTATAGTGAGGCGGGAGGTTAGGTCTACCCCTTTGACTATAATCACTATGTCGCACGTATCGACGTTTTTATCGAATTGCTCAGCCTTCCAGGCCAAGTCTTCCAAAGCATTTCTGAGCTTACTTCTTAGCTTATGTTTAGTGTCTTTAGGACCTGCTGGTTTAGGGCCCTCCAGGCGGGTGAGTTGTACGCTGTCGCCTACTATTTTAGAGGCGTACAAACCAATACCCGCTCTTTTTAAACGGGTAGCGGTTGATAGGATACTGGTGTACTGTGTTAAGGTAAAGGTAGCGGTCTGTCCGAGGGCTAAACTTTTTAGAATGGGGGATATTCTCATAGGGTAAAAGTAGGGTTAATAATTAGCATTACAATACAAAAAAATAAAAAGTTGTATGTACATGAAAAAGCAGTAAAAAAATAAAATAAAAAATCCATTTTAAAAAGGGTGTTTTGCCTTTACTGAAATTTATTTTAGATTGTTGTAAAGGTAAAATGCTCCCTAGGATTGAGGTTATTATAAAGAGTATAAGTGTTAATAGTTAAGTATTGCCTTATCAAGTAGTTAAGTATTAACCTATTGAAAAATGACATTTTAAAAAAAAGTGTTTAGTTTATAAAAAAGTAATGTTTAGTTTGTGTTTTGGGTGTAAACCTCGTGAAGAGGGGTTTACAAAATTAAATATTTCAAATTTGTTGTGTTTACAAATTACGGGTTCAATTATGTGTTTAGTTTTAGTGGTATTTCGATGAGGGAGTTTAGCTCTTTTATAGCTAGTGGGGTGAGGTAGGATAGCCTACCATTAAATTCTACAAGTCCTTTTTTAACTAGGAGGCTACGCCTGTCTTTTATGGTTTGTGCGCCACGTCTACCTCCGTATCTGAACATTCGCATTTGGAATGCCGTTACTCCGCATTGGGTCTTATTGAACATTATGTATATTGCGAATAGGTCCCATATTGCGGCGTCGCTGACCCTGTATTTGACTCTTAGGGCGTATAATGCTTGTAGTAGTAAAATTGACACGGAAGCTCCGTATAGGCGATTTATCTTGGTCATAATGGCATAATTTAAGATATAAAAAGATAAAATTACAAAATTTTTTGCACTAAAAAACCCCCTTCGCAATACCGCAAAGGGGGTTTTTAAAAAACGGCCTTAAAATCCGTACTTTTTTAAGACCGGAAGCAGTTTTGTCATACTTTTTGCACCGGGCAGTTTTTTTTCCTTAATTCTCCTATAAAGTGGCGGCTCGGTGATCCCCGCTTCGGTACAAATTCCTTTGACATTTATTCCCGGCCGGTCAAGGAATTCTTTGAATTGTTTAAATGTTAAGTTTTCCATGTTTAGCGTATTATATAATTCTAAAATAACCGCAATCGTGCTGCGACATTACTTCCTGAATTGATTTTAAAGTTTCTATTGTGGCGGGATCTGAGATTAACTCAAGAATCGCATCGGGGGTGTATAAATGCTCCTTAATGACTAAATCTCTGTAATCCTCTGTGCCTTTTATTTGTTTGATAAATTCCGGCGTGAAGTAATCAGAATCTAAGTCTACTATTTTTACTATTCCTATTTCCATTTCCATATTTATTTTAAGTTTTTTATAATTTGTTTAGCTCTACAGATTTTCAAGTTAAATTCAAGTGACCTGTAGAGCTGCATATAATCTATAGTTTCCAGGTCGTGCGCAATTTCGGCATCTAATTTCCAAAACTCCAAGAGCTGCGCGTGGCTACTTTGGACTGCTAAGTCCTTGGCACCAGCATAAACGAATAGCTTATTCATGGCTTATACGGACTAATATTACTGTTTTAGGAATATTCAGAAGCGCTTCGCCTTTAGGGTTAAATTTCCTTTGCGTGGCGTAGTAAGGCTTAGTTATAGCTTTATCAGAAGTATATTTTTGCCCTGGTAAGCCAATGTCAAACAAACTTTGCATTTTTTGCCTGTGGATCTCTGTCAAGTAGTTTCCCGCTTCTTTATTTGTACCGACTTCCTTTACCTCAGTAGTGGAAACCCCCGCAGGGGTTGTCCGTGTTACTTCTATTTTCATGTTATATAATATATAAGGAGTGAATTAATAATCCGCCGGGTCAAGCGGCTTTGAATGGTCTATTTGCTTTTGCTTCACTAACGGACTGATCCAGCTCCGCCGCATCACTCGCTTATCGAACCAAACTTTTGCGGTCTGGTACGATTTGAATAACCTTTGATCTGCATCAGTCCATCCGCTGTACACGGCGAACGCGCTCCCGTCCGCGTAGGGTCTGCTAAGCTCTATCATATTAATAAAGCTCCCATCTTTAAAGTTCGCATACTCAATGAGCGGCGAATTAAATACTCTTTGTGGTAATTTTCTCATAATTATTTTAAGTTAAATTTTTAAGTATTAAAGCCTTAGTTTCTATTGGCGACAGCCCCCGGAATGATATAGACTCACTTTCTAAATTATTCCCTCCTATTCGGCGCCGAATGTCTATCCCTGTAACTCTCCCTGATTCAAAGGGTGTAATTTCGCTACCTATTATTTCCATTAGTTTACTTTTGCACTCTTCAAGGGTGCATTTCCAAACAGTAACATCTGTAGTTTTGTCTCCTGCACGGCGTATAGATAGAGTATATACCTCATCGGGTATGTAAATGTTCATTTTATTTTAAATTAATATTAAACCACCTATCATTTTTACCTTTGCGGCATATCTCCTGAGCTACATATCCGCAGTTATATCGAATTGTAACCGTGTCAAATCCATTCCTTGTTGCGTAGCATTTTGCACCGCGTTCTGTTTTTGAGACGTCTATGTGCGCTCCGTCTTCTAATACTCCGTAAATGTTCATACGTTTAAAGCCCTCCGCATCTCATTTACAATGTGAATTTGATCGTGATGCACTTTTTCTTGGTAAGAGTATCCATATATAATCTCGTTACAAGCTTCACTCTGCTCCGGTGTTATACCGCCGTTCCGCATCGCAAAATCGTATTGCTCTCTGGTAGGGATATAACTCCCCCCGGCAGAATCATAATCGAATTTACTACCGGCACGGCGTTTTTCTGCCTTGTCAATTTTGCGCTGTGTGTACGCTTTTTCTTCTTGTGGATTTTTCATCCGTTCTGCGAACGCCTTGCGTTGACTTGCGTTTGGTTTCCATTTGTAGGCCATAATTTTAAGTTTTAAAAGGTTTATATTTGTTTAACTCAATTTACTAATTAGCATTTTTGCGCTCCGTTCTGTTTTATGCCTACTATATAGCATACCATCTATATTTACATTGTGGGAATACCCAGGAAGATCGGAAGGCGTTAACTCAAAAACAGAGGCCTTAAATTTTGGATGCTGGTATTTTATGTAGCCGTCTATTTTTATCTTTACTATACAGTCAGACATTAAAGATCCTCCGCCCATACTCCGGGAATTATGAACCGATATTGGAAAACGCGCCTTATAACCCCGGCTTAAACCTACACGTCCGGTTGTGTCGTGTTCTTGGTGCCAACTTTTACCGGTTTTAACATCCCCAAAGTATATTTTAATCCGGTTTCTGTTTTTACGTGCCCTTTCAAGTACGTTTATAACCTCTTGTTTTGTTTTAAAGTAATAGGCTATAGGCAGATCTTCGCCATCCGGTATTAACTGATATTTACATTTGTGCCCGTTCTTGAAGTTGATTGTTAATGTTTCCATAATATTTATAGTTTGGTTTTTACCCCCTCAACCCCGCTTAACTGATTAAGCAGGGTTTTTAGTGGTTTTTAATTGGTTAGTCTTCCAGGTAGTGTATTAATTCTCCGGCCATATTCTCCCATGCAAACCAGGCAAGCCAATTGTAGTATTGTGTTGGGTCCTCTGTACTGGGTTTATTGCCCAATTTACCGCACCCATTCTCAAAATCTTCAAGTGCCTGAAGTATCTCTAAATGATTGCGTTTGGCAAATTTAACCATACCCGTATAATAGATCATACCTGACACGGATCCAGAGTTTGCAGCGTAATAGTCTGATGGCCTATCTTTAAAGTCTTTAAAGTCTACACCACCGGCGGAAAATGTTTTTTTGTGTAGCTCCGGATTAGAGCTATATTTCTGTAGAAAGTTTTTTAAGGTTTTCATAATATTATTTATTTGGTTAAGACGCTTCGCAGCGTTTCGGCTATTTTAAGCCTCTTCAGTTAACCTTATTAGTGCCTGGTATTTTTTAGGTATTTTATTATACATTGTAACTTTGTGACCGCTGCACCAAGCATTTATATAATACTCTTTAATGATGACCGTTTTTGTCTTTGGGGCATCATGTAGGATTAAAAACCCTAAACCTAAGCATCCCTCCTCTATCTGGGTAAGTGTACCGTTGCGCTCATTAACGTAGCGGCTTATAAGGTCTTCACACTGTTTTAAACTGTAGTCTTTCATAATATTTTTTATTTAGATAAGTTGGCTATAAGGTTTAAAAGCAAGCTCCGTGCTACGCTTATTCAAATATACATAGTTTATAATTACTAACCTAATTTATTTTACCTTTTATTATTGTTTGTTATTGCTTATAGGTCTATTCTAGTTACATAGGGCCTTATATCGCCGTTTATGTTGTCTTACTGGTAGATCATTTGAGTAATTTACCGGCCTTCGATCCGAGGGCACCCGGTCCGCCTGGTTTACGTTTCAAAACTGCGAAGCCCGGGGCTCTATGTGGGGGATAGTCCCCTATGCGCATTTCTACTTAAAAAATAAAACTGTCATACATTGTCATACAAATAAGCTATCCCCCTATGCGCTTTTCCACTTTAAAAATATAATTTGCATTTGTCATACAATGTCATACCTTTACAAAGTGAAAACAGAACGCCTAAACCTAAGAGTAACCCCTGAGCTAAAAGCCGAAGTGGAGAAACTCGCACTCAGTAACGACTGCTCGGTATCTAAGTATGTGGCATGGGCTGTAATAGATAAGATTAACAGGGATAAGGAGGCTAAGCAGTCCGAAGACGACGAATGGTTAAACGGGCAGTAAACCAAATAGATAAAAATATGAAAACAATAAACTTTAAAGACAAACAATACCCCGCATTGCAAGCCGAAGGATTCGCTAGTCAGTATGCCTTTCTGTTCGCTAATACCTTATTAACCGGATTTGGTGTGGACATCGGGTACGGTAAGCCTGAATGGAAGTTGCCCAAAGCGGTCGGTATTGAATTTGGAAAGTGGATGCCCGATGATAGGCACGAATGGATAGAATCCGACGTAAGCGCGACTAACTTCAACTGTGACCCGCTAGACTATTTATTTTCTTCGCACTGCTTAGAACATCTTGCGGATTGGGTTGGTGTGTTGGACTATTGGGGAGAGAAGTTGAAGTCGGGAGGTGTCATGTTCTTGTACCTACCCAATGCGGATTACCAAGAGTACTGGCGGCCTATGTATAATCGTAAGCACGTAAATTGGCTCACGCCGCACATGTTAGAAGCCTATTTCAAAGGGCGGTCTTACACAAATATTTTTGTTACGCAAGGGTATGACTTGAACGGGTCTTTTTACGCGGTAGCTGAAAGGGTATAGATTATGAACATAGGTCTGCTCATAACGACCCACAACCGCCCAGAGTATTTAGCCCGAACGCTAGAGAGTTTAAGCAGGGCTGACTTGTGCGGGGCAGAGATTCTGATCGTAGATGACTTTAGTACCAACAGAGAAACGCTTCGCATGTTGAAGGGTCGCATGGTAACAAGGCTTCCTAGGAACATGGGCGTTAGGCATGCCCTATGCATAGGGTTTGACAGACTTCTCAGCAGGGGGCATGATGTGCTGGTGAACTTGGATTCGGATGCTGTGGTAAGGGCTGACTTTCTAGTAACGCTCTTGGCTCTGTATGAACAGTTTCCAGATCATATTATTTCGGGGTTCAATACCCTAACCCCTTCTGCCCGTACAGGACAGCCGAGGCACCCTATCCTATCTTGGCACGAAGGGTATGTGCGAAAGCATTCCATCGGGGGGTTGAATATGTTACTCTCCGCTCAAACGTATCAGGACATTGTACGGCCAGCCCTGATAGAATCACAAAGCACAAAAAAGGATTGGGATCGGATTGCTTGCAGGATGAGCGCAGAGCAAGGCAAGGATATAATTGTGGCAAGCCCATCGGTGGTGCAGCACATTGGGTTCACCTCTGCGATGGGGCATGCTGATAACCCCGATGTGGCGGATGACTTTGTGGACGAGTACAAGCAGAAGATGTGCGTACTGCAGCCACATGGCTTGGGGGATATTATATTTTGTCAGACCTTGGTGCGCTCCTTCATGGCCGAGTATGAGATTACGTGGGCGGTGCATCCCGATTGGGTAGAAGGGTTAAGCGGGGCATACCCTGACATTAATTGGGTTACGGTCAGTCCTGTTAGCTTAGAGGTCAAAGAGGATAAGTATGTTAATGGGTATCACACCTTACCTATTCGGTGGAGCGATACCATCATGAAAGTCCCCTACCGCTCGGTGATGGGTGCTAAGTACGGTATGTACGGGCAAGACTACCTCTCATGGACGGATCAAGCGATGTGGGTCAGGAACAAAGCTAAAGAGGATGAGCTGTTTGAACTGCTCGGCTTAACCGGTAAGGAGTACGTATTGAAGAACACACACTTCAGCGGCGGAGAGATAGCGATAGCGATAGCAATAGGGGTTCAGGGCGTAGCGATGAGGCAGATTGACGGGTTCAGCTTGTTTGACTGGGCTAAAGTGCTAGAGAACGCCAAAGAGATTCACACGGTAAGCACCTCCCTACTATTCGTATTGGGGCTGCTGTCTACGGGGCCTGTTTATGTTTACACCAGAGGCACTAATAAAAAGCATGATGAGTATGACTATCTGTTTACGCCCGGCAGGTTTAACTTTCAGTAACGCCGCAGTCCCTATTCGGAGCAAACACAACCGGAATAGGGACGAACGTAAGCCTTACCTTGCACGCCACATTTCTTATCCAGTGGTAATCTGCTGCGCCTACGGAGCCATCGAAGTCAACTAGGGGGGCGTACCGTGCGTGGAGGAACAGGCAAGGCATACCTATTTTGCCTCTGACTATACGCTTGTTCTGGATGTAGTGCGTAGGTGGTTTAAGCCTGCCCCCTCGTGAGAATTGGCAGATTACGCCATTTGAGTTCTTGAGGTGCTTGGATAATAGAGGTAGCGAATTTGGGATGATCGTATCCCCCTCATCCAAGAACGCAAAATACCCTTCGGTGACTAATGCTTTGAGGTCGTTGCAGTAGTTATCATAGAAGAAAGGTATAGGAGACTTATAAACACGAATCTTTTGAATAGGAGCGGGTATGTAGCTCAAAGCCCGCTCATCATCATACGAGCAGATAACGGTTACGTTAGGTGGGATTGATGCTAGTGTGCGTTTGAATCCTTCTGGTCTGTAACTGCACCTTATTAATAGAGTTATTTGCATAATTCAGTAAATATAATTAGTTTTGACATATAAAGGTGTCAAACCACATAGGAAATATGAATGTAGTAATCCCCCTTACAAAATCGAAAACGGACTTCTTAGACTTGCGCTATGTATTAAGAGCGATAGAACGTCACGGGCAGAACGTAGGCGAGATTTTCATCATTGGGGAGAGACCGCAGTGGATTAAAAATGTTAAGCATATTCAACAAGAAGATAACCCAAGAAAGGAATGGAAAGAGCGGAATATTTACCTCAAAGCTAAAGCAGCGTTTGACTTTACTGACCGCTATTTATTTATGAATGACGACCATGTATTACTAGCTGATACAGATTTGGAAAATTACCCAAACTACTACAAAGGTACGTGCTATCAAAGTATGTTGAAGAACAGTTCGCATTACAGGCAGACGATGAACCAAACTAAGAAATGGTTAGATTTCAACCACTACCAAGATAGGAGCTTCGACGGGCACTGCCCCTTGATTATGGAGAAACGTCGGTTCTTGAGTACTATGCAGAGAGCAGATTGGACTCAAGAGTTTGGCTACGGAATGAAGTCACTCTACTGCGCAGGACTTGAGGGGGAGTATATGCTTGACGGGAAGATAAGTACAAGAGTAGGTTTGGCTAAGGCGAAGCAGGCTTGCAGCGGCAGACACGTAATCAGTTTTACCGATGCTGCGTTACTGTCAGGACTAGGTGAGCATTTCGCTGATATATTTAAAGAGAAGAGTAGGTATGAAATTTGAGGAGAATTACTGCCCATTAAACGGGCTTGGTTATTGTTGGGTAATTGGTGAATTTATAGAGGAAACAAACTAAAAATAATATGCTAGATAAAATTAAAGCTCAAGAAGCCCTAATTAGTATGTACAAAGAGTATGTGCGATTGTTAGGAGACGAACTTAATGAATTAACCCCCTTAGCACACGTCCATGGATGGAAAAGCCACAGGGCTGAGGATGGGCAACTGTTAAGAACTAAGATTCAAAATGCAGAAAGTACACTGTTTAAAACCAAAAAATAATATGCTAGATAAACTAAAACCAGCCGCAGGGAGAGTGGTAGTGTTGCCCGATGCGGCAGCAGATAAAACGCAAAGCGGTATTTTTATACCTGAGATTGGAAAGCAACCCCCTTCAAGCGGAGTGGTTACTCACGTTGCCGAAGGTGACACGCTCTATAAAGTAGGTGACCATGTGCTGTTCGTTAAGAACGCAGGAGTTGAACTGACTTCTACCCCAGTGCATTTCTTGATGCGAGAAGACGATATTTACGCTACAATTTAAATAGTTATGCAATTAAACGCAAACATCCCCTACGTGAGGGCTTTTGTTAGAAACTGTTATTTATTTTCAGATAAAAATAACGAAGATTTAACGGAGTGTTACCTATTCGGTGTTAAAGCTATTATAAATAGGCCGCTTCTATTCCACGCTCAACTTGATAATGGCGCAGTATTTTGGTCACTGCCGTTAGCTGCTTTTTGTCAAAATTCAGAATTTGACAGAATTGATGCAGATGAGGGTAAAAGATTGTCTATGTTGCAATATTGGGACATGCAAGGAAACGATATTTCTGTAACCGTGTTCACTTACTTGCAAGGTTCAAATGTAGAGTGCAAAAGGAGAGATGGAAAATGTATTGCAGGGACGTATATTTTTACAATTGACGATTATTATGCCGATAATAACGCATTGCCATCGGGTTATGCCGTAGATAGCGATAGTAAGTGTTTTCACATAATCAGAGGTGAAGATGGGAACTTTTACGGCTACCCTAACAACTATTTAAAATGGCATAATTTGAATTTTGTAGAAATACCTGATAAATTTCCAAGTTACAAGGCGATTAGTTTTACAGGGAAATCAGAGCATATAGCAGTAGAGGAGGAATTAAATGCTACAATTTAACCCCGTAAAAGGAAAAGTCTTAATCCGGAAAGATAAGATGGAGGACACCACCGCATCGGGCATACTGATAGGTAAGAGCTCGACCGGAAGGTGCGTTACTGCAGAAGTGGTATCGGGCGAAAGGGCAGGCGAGCGCATTGTCTTCACGCCCGGCATCAGCAACGCTTTTGACGTGGGCAGCGAGCAGTTGACAGTTATTTTTGAATATGATATAATTGCTTATTTATGAAGTATAGAAAAAAACCAGTAGAAATCGAGGCTGTACAGTACCTCGGGTTTAACAAGACAGAGATTGACGAGTTCGTAGGTAATATCCTTTCTCGAAAACTAGAAAGTGAGACTGCGTACTTAGCGGGAAAGGGGGCACCGATGTTTAGCCTTATCATTCCAACATTAGAAGGAGATATGAAAGCTCAGCATGGGGATTATATAATTAAAGGGGTTAAGGGGGAGTTTTACCCGTGCAAACCTGATATTTTTGTGCTTACTTATGAAAAAGTATGATAAGTATAAAAAACATAAAAATACCTTTCAGTTACGTCTTACTTAAATTAGATCGTAATTTTGAAAGCTATCAATTCGGGGGGAAGGAGACTAACATCATAGCCCCTACCTATGCGTACAAAGGCAAGGACAGAGTGGACACTAAGCATTTGAACTTGGCCACCACTGGAACTGTTTATGGCGCGCCCGACAAAATACGCTTCACAAGAGAAGACATCAAGAAAATCAAAGCCTCCATTGTCACCGAGCGTGACGGACAGAACGCTTTAGCCGATGCTTCGCTACTGTACAAAATAAACCAATTGAAGGATGCCGGGTGCCGGTTCGAGACAGAAAACGAATTAGTAGTTGGAGACCATGTGAAAGTGGCTTACCAAGTCCACATGAAAGCACAGTTCTTCGATACGCAGGAAGGTGACATGTGTTTCGTCAAGTATGACGATATATTTATGACCACGGATGGGAAGATGGTCAATGGCTATATTCTGGTTGACCCTGAGCTTAGAGATACAGTTAAAGAGAACGGTATGAATTACGCAACCTCTGCGACTGGACTTGTTCTGCCTAAACTGGGTGAGACCTACAAACGAAGCGCACGGTGGGCACACGGGAAAGTGGTTCACGCGGGTAAGAAAATAAGCGGATACTTCGACCAAGCAGATTACCAAGACGAAGATATTGGGGTAACGCCTGGTGACAAGATTATATTCGACCCACGTACCGCACTGCGCTACGAGATGGATACCCACATGGCTCTGGCGGACAGACGGCTTTATCTCATCCAACGTAAAGATATTTTGTTCTTTGAGAAAGAGAATCCTAACTTTGCTTCATTATGTACGATTTAAGTAAGTGCTATATAGATATCAGTGCTCTTGCAATAGGCGAGAAGGTTTCGGATAAATATCCCGAAATAACATCTTTCTCCGAATTTATGGAGTGCAGTAACGACATGGTTAAAATAGCAATTCTGATAGGCGATGTTGACAGTCCGTTCGTCCGCATCAAGGACAGAGAGGTTATGTTCAAGGCTATATTCGATTATCTAGGCCTCGACACTAAAACCCACCAATCCATGCTCGGTAAGTTAGTGGCTTACAGACATCCTCTGGTCATGGGGGCTTGGTTACGTTACATGCAGATTTTACATGAGACAGATTTCACCGATTGGAGCTTAGCTCGTAAAGATTATGATTTCTTCCTATCTCAAACGGATGATGTGAAAATGACTAAAGAAACAGACTTGGCGTTCTATAAGCGTAAGAACGAAGCTAGAGACAGAGTACGTGAATTAGGGCAAGAAGTTAGGCGTATAGAGGCTAAGTTATTTCCTGACAGTAAGGCGGCTAGAGAAGCGGCCATAATCGCCAACAGCTTAAAAATAAAGTTGTGGGCCGAGTCCTATGCTGAGAGTAATACTTATATTTGATATAACATGTACAACACTACGGTTTGCTGGAAAGATAAAATGCCGGAGGAAATGCTAATATGATAAAGTGGAAAGATAAAATATCTAAAGACGGCAAGTACATAGATATGAGGGGGTTGCCGTATTACACCATGCGATTCGGTAAGAAGTCGGAAGTCGTAGAAGTGTACGAGTACAACACCATACTGCCCGAAGCCCCCCCTGACGACCATTGCGTAGGTTACAACCTGCCCGTAGCGCAGCAAGTATTTTACAGGACAGAGATACCCAAGCAAGTGCGATTCCCTGAAAAAGATTATGGGAGAGAAAATTGGACGCCTAGCGAACTAGAGCCCTTCATTGACGCTGAGTGGAACAGAAGAAGGCAAGGAGTTTGGATGTTTATCAAAGGAAAGAAAACCTACATACCTGGTTTATTATACGTGAAGATGAACTATTGGAGAGCCCTAACGGGTGTCGAGTTCATCTACCGATTTTCGGATTGGGAATTTGCGGTATTCTGGTGCATTGAATGTGTACTCGACCCAAAGTGCCTAGGAATGACCGATTACAAGTGTAGGCAGGTGGGGGATACGGAATGGGCTGTACTTATTTTATGGGAGTATGGTAGCAGGGTGCGAGGAACTTTGAATGCAAATCAATCCTGCATCAATGAGGGGCATGCTGTAAAAACGTACAAACGATTAGTGTACGGGCATAAGAACATGATTTATTACTTCCGACCACTTAACCAAGGAACGGAAGATCCAAAGAAGGGGTTGAACCTAAGTTACCCTGCGCAACACATCACTTACGCAGCGGTAAAGAATCGGAACGAAGAAGGGCAGATGGGTAATAAGAGTTCTCACGACGATTACGAGTATCCAGAGGTCGGTAGCCAATTCTACTACGGACCATCCAAGGTCAGTGAGTTTGACGGTACTACGCTCGGTAGAGCCTATCTCGACGAGCATGGTAAATCAGACGGTAAAATAAACCCTGCAGAATGGATTCAGGTTATCAGCGAAGCGTGCTACTCTAACATCACGCAGCGCAAAATGGGTATGATACTAATGACAACTACGGTAGAAGAGATTACGCCCGAAGGTCTTGAGTGGGCGCAGACTATTTGGAGGGAAGCCGATCCCGCAGAAATGCAGAATGGTCGCACTACCAACGGCCTTAAACGGTGCTTCCGAAATGTAGTTGCCAGAGGTGAGGTTGACCAATGGGGCTTCCCTTATGCAGAAAAGATAATAGCCGGAATAAAAGATACTTACAACGCGATGATCCGAGCAGGGAACATGAAAGGGGCAATAAGCTACCTCCGTAAAAACCCTATTGATATTGATGATGTGTTTAGGTCAGCTTCCAACGAGAGTCAATTCCACATAGAGAACTTGCAAAGAAGAGAGTTCTATCTGAGCGAAGTAGCCAATCCTAAGCCTTGGGGCAGAGGCAACTTGAAGTGGAAGGACGGCATAGCTGATACTGAGGTTATATGGGAGCCAAATTCCAAAGGTAAATGGGTCATATCGAGGCACCCGCATGACTACGAGCTAGAGACCAATAAACGGGTAACTACTATAAGCGCAAACAAACCTGGTAACTCTAGGTATTTTTGTTGTGGCATTGACCCTATCGCTCAAAAAGACACCCTTGAAAAAGAGCCATCTAAAGGCGCAATAGTTATCATGCGTAAGATGGACAAAGATGTAGATGTTGCAGAATCGCTGTATTACCAATTCAATGACGAGATAAGAGGTATAGTGAAGGGGTCGCCCGTTAATAACGGTAGTGAGTTTGAGACGAATAGAGTTATTTGCACCTACATGGAGCGACCCTCTGACCCTGCTGAGTTTTTCGAGGACGTAATCCTTTCCGTCGTTTATTACGGCACCGATTTTCTTCCGGAGAAGAACAGCTACGGTGGGTTAAGCGCTTATCTGACTCTAAGAGGCTACAATCTTTACGAAATGGATAAGCCGACAACTGTCAAGAACTACAAAGGGCAGTCTGAAAAAGGGGGGGTTACTGCTACGGAAGGGAGTATAAATATGTGTTTTGACTTTATAACTACCTATACTTGTACAATGGCTAATGCGATTGACCACCCCGATTTGTTGGCGCAACTACTAACTATGAACTGGAACAACCGCGGAAAGCGAGATTTAGGTATGGCATTTGGGTGGGCTCTCTACGCCAATCTACAGAAAAAACCAAGGTGGCACGGCGATAAGCAGAAGCAGATTGTACAACATTATACAGAATATCACGTATAAGCTATTGCATTTTAAAATTTTTACTACCTTTATAACAAAAAATTCCGTAAATGGCGAAGAAAAGTTTAGAGCCCAAGGACTATAAAGGTAAGACCTACGCTTACCCGCCTGACAATATTGACCCTAAAAAGAAATTAGATAAGCAATATTATATAGATGTTAATCACGCGCTTTATGCCGATTATATAAACAATAGGATGTTTGTCCCCTATGGAGAGACAGGCGCAGGGCGCAGTATCGAGGAGCTGCAACTATATGCACAAGGCAGGCAATCTCCGAATAAGATTAAGAAGTGGTTACTTAAAAAAGACCCAAACAACGAAGAGAATTTCATCACTAAGATGAACGTATCCTATGACGGGTACGCTAAACTCCCTCAGCTCTTGGACATTATGCGCTCGCGTAATATGAACCAAGAGTTCGACGTTCGGTTAACGTGTATTGATGAGGAAAGCACGGCTACGATTGAAGCGACTCGCCAAATGATGAAGTTCATCGTAGCTGAAAATACGCAGGAGTTCTTAAAGACTTCGATGTATAAACCAGATGCACAACCGAACCCCCAAGAATTGGGGCTGAAAACAGCAGAAGATGTGGACACCTACATCGAATCTGGGGGATTTACTCTCCAATGGCAAATCGCAGCAGAAGCCGCTTGCGCCAAGTCGAAAATGGAATCCTACTACAAGATGTTCCAAGATCAAGTCATGGATGATTTGATTACTAACCCAAGTGGCATTTGTGGTTCAAAAACTTGGATTGAGAAAAGTACAAAAATACCTAAATTCCGAAGAGTTGATATGCGCATGGCGTTAGTCCCTGCCTCGATTTACCGAGATTTCAACGATATTACAAGGGCAGCGGAAATCCGCACGATGACCATGACGGACATCTCTCGGGAACACCCGCATCTTACGCCTGAACAGATTTTCGACATTGCACTTACTTTCCGATGGATGAACCCACCGCTGATGAGCCTCGGCACAGGAGGTTACTCGAATTGGTACAACTCTTCCACAAGGTTCACTTCGGCTGACCCCGTAATGTCCGCACGCATATTCGTCTTGGATAGTCAATGGCTATCGGTAGACTCGCAAGTGACATTGAAAAACGAACGGGGGTTATACAAGAGTGTGGACTTCGACTATAAGCTGACTGCAAAGGATGCAAAGAACGGCGACCAAAAAATACAAAAGAAAGTAATCAAAAAATATTATTCGCAGTGGATTATCGGATCTGACACGCTTCTGGATTACGGAGTGTGCGAAGATGTGGTGTACTACGGCGAAGACGGGAACAAAAGACCGAAGCTAGACTTCTTTTTTGCCCAAACAGGAAACATGAGCCTTGTCGAGCGTTGCGTAGCAATTATAGACGACATGAACATGATTTTGGTCAAGTACCGAAATGGTTGGGCGTCCCTACCCGCATCGCCGGCTATGGCTATCCAAAAAAGCTTGATTGAGAATGTCATGCTCAACGGTAAACTGCAACAGCCGGAAGACATCATCACAACGCTTATTGAAAAAGGCGTATTGTTATACGATTCGCTTGACGACAACGGAGATCCGCTGTTCATGGCAGGAGGGGCTAAGCCTATCGAGTACATGGACGTGAGTCGGATGGCCTCAGTCATGGCGGTGTGTTCAGCAGAATTAGTAGTGAAAGGCAATGAGCTAAGAGATGTTTTAGGACTTAACGGTGGCTCGGATGGCGGAGAAAAGAATCCGTACCAAGGGCTCGGAGAAACACAGCTTGCTTTTCAAGCAGCAAATGCCTCTTTGCAACCTACGTTCAACTCTTTTAACTACTTGTTCCGTAACATGTTCACGGACATTATTAAGAAGTGGCAGATTGTGGCTAAGGGCGGAGGTGTTAAGTTACCTTGGTCTGTGCTTGGTGAGCACAACATGAAGATGCTAGAACTTGGAAATCAGTTCACTAATATGGACTTTAACGTAGAAGTATCCATAGCCCCTTCTTCCGAAGAACGTGCGGCTATCCTGCAAAGTATCCTGCAGTTAAAGAACGAAAAGCAAATATCTTCTGCGCAGTATCTGTTCCTATACGAAAAAGTTATGGCGGGGCAGCTTAAAGCGGCTTACTTTAGAATGGCTAAGATTGAGGCGCAGAATGCCGCAGAGCTTCGTAAACAGCAGCAAGAGGACATCGGTTTAAACGCTCAGTCGCAACAAAATTCGCTCGTGGCAAAAGGTCAAGTGGATGGGCAACTGTTAGAGCGTAAAGGTCAGATTGAGACAGAGAACATTATGATTAAAGAGCTGATGGCTTCTAATCGTGAGCTACTTAACGAATTAGTTAAATCCCGTAAACCGGACGATATACCGCCAAATTCAGCACTCGCCATAACAACGGTTACGCAGAATACCGAGGATGTAGCAGAGCTTGTAATGGGGGAAGAAGAGCAACCACAAGAGCAAATACAACCCCAAAATGCAGAAATGGCAACGATGCAGTAAAATAAATTTGGATTTATCAATAATTAATACCTAATTTTGAAATATATGGAAAATGGATCAGAACTAAGGGCTATGCAGGTAGCAGCAGGATCACAAGGAGGGCAGGCTGAGGTAGTCGCTCCTATCGCTGAAATACCTGAAACTCAAGTCAGTGCCGAGATGGCCGTTGAGCAGACCCCCGAAGTAGAAATACCACCTGTAATTGAAGAGCAAGTACAGGAAACCCCATCATCAAGTGAACCTTATAATTACTGGCTTGATTTGGATTCAAAGACAGAAGGTACTGTAAAGGATGAAGATTCTCTACTATCTCTGGTTAACAGAGGTAAAGAGTACGACGCATTAGTAGAAGAGAAGAAAACACTTTTCAAACCTGCTAATGAGTATATCTCCAAACTAAATGAGATGGCACTGTCAGGGGCGAACCCCGACCAAATTAAAGCGTTTGTGAAACTAAACGATTACGGCGATTTAGCGGCGCTCTCACCTATTGAACTGAAAGTAACCAAAATGGTACTTACGCAGGGGTATAGCGAGGACATAGCTAGAAAAATCGTCAATCGCGAATATGATTTGACTCAATTTGACGAGGATTATGAAGACCAGAAAGACCAAGCGGACATCATGCGTGAGAAATTACGTATCGAGTCTAAAAGCGATTTGGTTGCCCTCAACGAATATAAAAAGGAACTGTCTGCGGTAAATAACCCTGAAAAGGAAAACGCCGAAAAAGCACAACTTCAGCGGATTGCTGATGCCTCTGCCTACAACAAGCAGGTAGATGCCCAAGCACCGAACATTGCTAAGCACTTTCCTACTAAAATTGATTACGATTTTAAAGTAGGTGAAGACTCTGTGAAATACGAAGATGCTTTCGACAAACAGTTTTTGGAGCAGGAATTACCCAAATTAGTAAAAGATTATTTCAAGGACAGCATGGACCCGGTTAACCCCGAGAACATTGGACTTGCTTATTCTTATGCTATGGGAGAGTACCTGAAAGCCAACGATAGCAAGAGGCTTGAAAAAGCCTTTCAGAAAGGTGACAGTGCAGGTTATGAGCGTGCAGTCAACAAGTACGAGAATCGTTCAGGCTTACCTAAAGCTCAGGAGAATCAAGTTATAGCAACAAACGAGTCAGGATTGGCGGAGTTTACAAAAATGATGGTGGGAAGATAATTAATCTCACTAATCTAAACGTAATAAAATTATGTCAACAATCGACGCGGCAGGTATCGCTATGGCAGCAGGTACCACTCCCTCACACGTACAGGGTGTAGAATCAGATCAGCTAATCTTCGGAACTGAGCTTCTACAACAAAACCCATTTATGCTGGCCGAGTATTTCCGCAACTACGGAAACTACTACACCACGCTAACTAAGTTGCTTCCGCTAATCGGTAAAACACCGAAGCGCAGAGTATCTTACAATCCGGTCACTTCGCATTGGGAGAAACCAAGAGTGAAAATGACTTTTACCGTAGGCAGTATTGCCGCCGGGGCAGAAGCAAACGAAGCGGTTATTACGCTTTCTGCTGACGACATGGCTAACGACAACGGGGTAATCAGTTCTTTACCGAGAATCAAGGATACCATAGAGTTCGTAGCAGGCGGTCACATGTACCGCATCATCGCCAAAGACCGTTCAGTTAACCCGAATACGATTACCATCCAAGCGGACGAAACTGCTTATGACCCAATGAACGAAATCGTAGCAGGGTCAATTGGTAACGTGTTCTCAAACATTTCAGGTGAAGGTACAGGGCAGAACACTTCGCTCCGCCCACGTAGATACCAATACCAAAACACCTTCTGGATTGTGAAAGATACAGATGGCGTGACAGGTTCTAACCTGACTACTCAGGTTAAGTTCCAACCCGTTCCAGGCACTAACATGCTTTGGATGGAAGGTTTAAAGGACATGGAACTTCGCCACCAGTATCAGAAAGGTTCAACTTGGATGTTTGGTAAGCAGCCAACAGGATGGTCTGAAACTTCTACCTTTATGGAAGAAGAAGCAACCATTCGTGGTACTCAAGGATTACTTGATTTCATCAAGCAGTCAGGGTACGAGATGGAGATTGACCCGAATAACGTAGATATCAACGATATTTACGCACTGTCGGCTTACTACTCATCTATCAACTTACCAACCAATGACATCGTTCTTGCGCAGGGTTATAACATCAACCAAGCAATCGAGCGTTCGTTAGCTGATAAGTTGAACTACAACTGGGTAATCGGAGTTTCAGACAAATATGTGGCTGAGAATTTCAAGAAGAATTGGGGCGCAACTATGGGCAGAGATTACAATCCAGAAGGAGCGTTCTTGAACATGGGCTTCAAAGGGTTCGCCCTTGGACAGTTCACGTACTTGCAGACTGCAGCACCGGAGTTTAACAACGGTCAAGGCGCAGGAGCGATTGGGTACAAGGACTGGATGGTTGCACTTCCATTGGGAGACACTACTGTAACTGACGATACAGGTTTGGAGTTCCAGACTTCGTACTTAGGTTATGAGGTTCGTGGCTCTAACGGCTACACTCGTGAAGATGAGTTGTGGATGGAAGCAGGAGCAGGTAACAGCTCTATCATCAGCACCAAAGCGCAGTTGGCTAAAACATCACCTATTGATGGTGTTAAGTTCTTCATACGCACCGAGATGGCACCACACTTCGCTTTAGGCGATCAAATGGCGCTTATCACTCCGAACGGAATTTCATCATAGTTTGTTTGGTTTAAAGGGAGCCCTGCGTCGAGAGATGCGGGGTTTTTTTTGTTTATTTCATTTTTTATTTGCATTTTGACACCAAAAGGTGTTACTTTGTCCTATGCCTGCAAGTAAAATACAATTCAGCGAGGATGACTTCAACTTCATAAAGCAGTATAAAGATGCCAAAGGAATCTCTATGCAGCGTTTTGTGACTGTTGCCGTACAAGAATTGCGATTGAAATTGGAGGCTGAACAATACATAGAGGACGCTAAATTTAAAAAATAATGATATTCATAGACGACGAACAAATAGCACCAGAGGTGCTGGCAGAGCGAATCGGTATTTCACCCGAGAAATATGCTCGAATACTCAAAAAACCTATTTTCATGCTTGACGAATCTAAAGTCTTGAAGAAAAAAACGGTCAACTCTCCATTAGCCAAGAAAACCACTTACGGCATCATCACCGCTTTTTATGTGAAGATAAATGGGGTGTCTAAACGTATCAGGTACGCAGAGAATCAGATACCCCGATTTGAAGGGGGTGTAACAAGGTATGAGTATAAACCGGAGCGTATCAATATTGAGGGGCAGACCACGAACATGCTAAAGTTCCCTGATAAGGCTTTCTTCATGTTCATCAATCCGGGCAACCCGACATCGCCCTATGCAGATCCGGCTAAAAAGAAATTTGCTTACATGGATTCAGTCGAAGTGACTGCAAAAGCTGCTGCGGAAATGGATAATATCCAGAAAGCGTTGAGCCATGCTACGCACATGGATGAGGATGAATTGGTGATTGTGGCTAAAGGGTTGCGTATCCTTACTTCGGACGACTACGAAATTGGAGACTTGAGAGTACGTTTACAACAGTTTGCCATTAACCCTGCAACTAATAAGCGTTATGTACAAGCAATCGAAGATGAAATGGTCAGAGTGGAGGGTAGGATTGCTAACATGATTGATAAAGGTGTGTTCAAACTCCAAACACGCGGCAGTACCCGTCAGTGGGTTTGGGCACAGGGTGGTCGTGAGGGAGAGTTCATAGGCGATGCGCTGATGAACCCGAACGAAGATGCTAAGCAGCGACTGTTTAACTTCATTAAGTCGAACCTTGGGCAGTACCTACCTGACTTGATGAACTCTACCGATACGCTACAAGCAGACCGTAAAGCAAGAGAAATATTGGCAGAGGCTAAACGGAATACCCCTGCTCCGACTATCGTACCCGATCACTTGGCAGCAGTTAACGCTCCGCCTCTTGGATTGAACGAGCGGCTGCGCACATTTGAAGACTTTAAGAACTTTGTAGCCAGTAAGGGTTACCCTAAAACTATGGTTCTGATTAAGGAGTTTATGACTGCTACTCAACAAGGTGTGGTCACGGATGCTAATGAGAATAGCTTCTTGATGAAATTATTTGAGAAGAAAGATGATTAACGACTGCCCATACTATAAAAATATAGCCCTGGTCGGCTTTGTAAAAACCCCAATTGGTAATGAATAATCCAAAAGTAATCGAAACTGTTATATATGGGGCAACTTATAAAATTCCAACCTACAAGGTAACAAATAAAGGCCCCGAAGACGGTACAGGTGTTGAAATTATTTTCTGTAAGGGAAACAAAGAAGACGAAACGGTATTGCGACAAGAAGGTGTGTTTACCGAAACCTTAATCCAAACTACAAAACAGTATTTGGAAAGTGTAAATGTTGGCGAAATGGCTACAAGAGAAACATCAATGGTAATTACCAAACTTGATGAAGCTCTTATGTGGATTGCTAAAAGAGCAGAAGACAGAAAACTTAGAGGGGTTCAAGCAACTTATCAAAAGTAATACCCATTGTGGTATCGTAGGAGGCTAATGAAAATAGTTTCTTGATGAAATTATTTGAGAAGAAATACGATTAATTAATCCTATATTGCACCATAATTATAACTAACAAAAAAATGAAATCATTTAAACACCTCATCTTTTCACTAATCGGATTAATGATTATGATGACGTTCATCTCAAGCGCCGAAGCTTCGCCTGGGGTCACGAAAGTACAAAAGGAGACTTTTGCTAAAAAAAAGCGACGTTTTACAGGTAGAAACAGCTACAACTGTAATTGCCTGCGAATTAACCTACAACGTACACAATGTAACTTTGCTAACGTCGCCCCGACAGGATAACGATCGTAGTCGAGCTCAAGAAAAAAGCGCCATTATCAGTTTTGCTGCACTTAATAAAGCTATAAAAACCCCGGATAATTATTGGAAAAACATAGCTAATAGGTACACTCATAAACGCATATCGAGTTACAAGCCCAGTCTTCGGTGTTAACACGCATGTCAGTCTAAAATAGAAATCCTACCCTAAAAAGTAGGATTTTTTGTTTTGTTAAAATATTATTACCTTTAAGCAAATTATTTTGCTATGCCTGACCCTATTCAGCTACCCGAAGTTACCATTACCGCAAGCAGAGTTGACCCTAAAAAGTACAAAACTGCTAAGGCGAGGCTTTACCCAAAAGGAACTATCGAGCAATCTTCCATCGACAGTTTGAAAAAAGCAGGGCACGCTAAAACGATTGGCGAGCCTATGAAGGGTAATCTATACGGACCAGACCAGAGCGATCGGATTAAACAACTAATGCGTAAGAAATGATTAGTGTCGTAACCCTGTGGAATACGCTGATGCAGTCCGCAAAGTCAGGAACCAGTGGCTACCAGTCTGCCGGTGAGTTCAACCGTGACTTAGCTTCAGTGCAAACAAGCGCTATGGGGTTACTTGCTCCGCAGTACGCTACGAACACTTACGTACAAGAGTTACTAAGCCCATTCGTTAAAAGCGTTGCTGTGTCACTGACTAAGCCTACCGAGTGTTTCTACTTTTTAGGGGCAACTATTAATGATATCGCAGCATACCAAATAAACCCTTTACAAGCACCGATTTACAACTCAAGCCCTATTCGCAAACCAAGTGCGACTAATCCGACAGCTTATTTCTATTTGATAGGTGGCGACATTACCTATATCCACGACGGTGCCTTAGCAGGAACGATGCAGTACATCAGAACGCCTACAACAGCTACGATTGTCTTGACACCTACCTCTGACCCAAATCGGGATTACGTAACGCCTACCGCTGGGGCTGACCTAGAGTGGCCTGAAAGTGCGTTCAATCTTATCCTTGCACTGATGCAACAGAAATTAGGCGTAGAGATGAAAGAATCATTACTAATGGAAGTAGCTCAACTAGGGCTACAATTTGAAATATCTAAAGCTTAAATATTATGGCAAAGAAAGCAGAGACTCCAAAAGCAGAGACTCCAAAAGCAGAGACTCCAAAAGCAGAGACTGCAAAAGCAAAGACTGCAAAAGCAAAGACTGCAAAAGCAAAGACTGCAAAAGCAGAGACTGCAAAAGAATTAAAGCTAGAAGTTCCTTCTTGGCTAGAAGGAGAAATGGAAGAAATAGCTAAAGCACAAGAAGAAAGATTCGTATCTGGGATGCTGGCGGGCTCACCTTCTGCTATCACTGAGCATTACGATGGGGTGGAGGTGACAACATTTGAACTTGACGAGATAGGGCAGATGCCTGAATCAAAGCCTCCAAAAGCAGAGACTCCGAAAGCAGAGACTAAACAATGGGTAACAGATGCCCTAAAACTTAAAAAGTTAGAGGGTTGCAAAGACACTTTAAACGGCACACTTTATTACGGAGAACTTAAATGAAAGTCGAGAAACTTGTAGAAAGTGTTTTCTTGATGGTGAACGGTGGTAAGCCGAGCACTGACGATAATGTTATGCGTGCTGATATCACAGCCCTCGTGCCCGATGCGGTAAACGAGGTCATGGCGTTATTCTATGCGGCAGACGTGCCTTCTAGCGAAGGAACTGAGCCTAATCCGGTATTCCTACAAGTTTTTGAAGCAGTTGCAATCGCTTTGAGCGCAACCCGTAAAAAGTTCACTTTTACCTTACCTAAAACGCCTTTGAGTGTAAACGTGTTCAAATCGGTCAGGTCGGTAGGGCTTATGGATGGCACACTGTTCACGCACTTCTATCCGCAGGATGGGACGTTAGGGTCGTATAATATCCAAATCGACAGAGCGATACCTGCATATTCCGTAGAAGGAACGTCCGTAGTGCTGTATAACGTACCAACAGGGACGGCAGAAGTATTAGTTAAGCAATTAGTACACATCGACGATTATGCTTTGACTGATGAGATAATCGTGCCTTCTGGAACTGAAAATGCTTTGATTAGTAAATTATTTGCTATGTTTATGCAGCAGAAGAGCATACAACCCGATAACCTAATTAACGGAGCGACGACATGATTTCTATACTAAACCTATTCGATTCGGTATGTCACGCTTTGCCTAATTACAAATCGGGGGTGAATCCTATGCCTGAGTTCAACTCCAAAGTGAATGAGGCGCAGAAAGAACTCATGGATGCTATTGCGGTTAAATACGATCAAAACGAACGTATCCGCACCTTACTAGACCCTTTTGTACTGAACGCTACAGGAACAGCCGTAGGTTCGATCGTAAAACCCACAGGTTTCTACCGTGCGCTCGGCATCACACTCACGCATGCTACTAAAACCATACCTGTTTACCAAGCTAAAGAAAACGAATTAATCGCACAGGATTACCTTCCACAGCGCAAGGCTAACTTGGATAACGGAATTGCTTATTACAAGCAAGCAGGAACGACTATTACAGTCATCCCTTCTACCAGTGCGCCTTACTCTATGTTTTATCTACGCTCGCCTTTAGACGCCGCTCTGAGTTCCGTTTACACGGCACTTCCGAGTGGCGAATTGGCGCTTACCGCATCAGGTGTAATCGACTTAGAGTGGGATGAAAGCGCATATAACTTATTACTGAATAGGGTTCTGCGCAAATACGGAGTAACGGGAAAAGACGAGTTAGTCCTACAAGCAAGTTCGGCAGATATAAACAGTGACTTAATCGCAGAGCCATGACCAAGAACGAATTAATCGGTAGTGTATTACTGCGAGTAGGTGGCGGGAGAGCAACCTCAGATATGTCAGTCAGGGAAGCGGACGTTCGCACACTAATCGCTCCTGCTATGAACTTGGCTATTGAAGCAGGTGATAACATGAATCGCAACGAAGAAGCAGACAGAGATTATCTGACTGAGTTCTACGGTACGTATCAAAACGTAACCATAGACCGAACTAACCGCATCCCTACGTTTGCGATAGCTGAGGCTACTGTTCCCCTTAAAGGTAATGGGGGGCTTAGAGCGGTGTATGATAATTGTGGTACGTTCTACGGCAAGCTGACCGCAGCGGACAGAGCGTCTGTTGTGTATTACAGTGGGCTAACACCGGGCATGGCTTGGTATTTTCGTTTAGGTGATACCGTGCAACTTTACGGAGTGAACCCTATTGCCGAAACAGTTAATTACGATGCGCTTGTAAGCGTGGATGCAATCGGAGACGACGACCAATTACCCTTAGTAGCAGGAACGGAAGCCAAAGCAATCGACGTGCTGTTCCAAATGGTTATGGGGCAAATAGCCAATCCTTACGATAGCAGGATTGATAAAGACGATATAAACCGAAACGAATAATGAGCAGATCAGTTATAAGCCTTGACATCATAGCGAGCGACATTTGCGGAGACTTGAACGATCCGATGCTCAAGTATAAGTTCAGAGTGACTCGTCACTTGCTGAATGGGTACAGGCGCATGAATATGTTCCTGTCAGGGCAAACGCAAGTAAAGACTGCCATATTGGATTTCTCCAATGTGATAAACCTGCCGTGTGATTTTCAGTACGTGACTAAGGTTGGTGTCAGGCGAGCTGGAAGTAGCTGCATCGCTATTCTGTCTGTCAGAGATAACGTAGAGCGCAGGGTGCTTAACGACACGGATACGTGCAACTATTTGAACAATATTTGGAGCGGAGCAGAACTTGGTCCACAATACGCTTTCTACAATGCTTGGACTGCGCAAGGCAATTACTACGGAGAATTGTACGGTATGGGCAGAGGGGTTATAAACTCAGGAACGTATAGCATTGATAAAGGAGAAGGTATTATCTACATCGGAAGCAACGTACCGCCCGATTCGGAGGTTATTGTAGAGTATGTGGGTAATGGAATCTCTAATGGGGTGACTATGGTTCCTATGGAACTTAAAGAGTGCTTGGAGTTTTACGCTAAGTGGAAGTTTTATGCGGACAACAACCCACGCTTGGGTGAGATGAACTACGATAAGTATAAAAAAGAATATAACGTGCTTAAAAGATATTATAACCACCGCACGCCTTTGCAAATAGCTGTTGCGGTGAACAGTGCCATCAGCCCCACTAATTATTAGGCTATGACACTAAAAGAACGTCTGGTAAGTCAATTAACGGCAAAAGGTATTTCAAAAACAAAGGCCGTAGGTATAGCTGTCCGTAAATTGCAACAGAGTGGGAATTTAGACATGGCAGGTAATCCTACAGCGCAAGGATTGTACCGTGGCGACATGACACCTGCTCAAAGAGCCGTACACAGAGCCGTTAAAGAACGAGGTGGTGATTTTACAGACTATAAATACAATTCGCTAACTAACAAAGCCGTTAAGAAGTATAAATATTAGAAGATGCCCTCTAAACTGAAACAAGTCGTAACCCACACTTTTACCGAAGGAATGAATCGGGATACAGCGCTGTGGGTTATTCCCAACGGTGCGTACTATGAAGGCATCAATGTTAGAATTTTCCAATACGGAAGTCAGTACATCGTCACCAACCCAAAAGGGAATTTAGAAATTCCTTTTACACTTCCTGCTGGTACTAATTACTGCTTAGGTTCATACGGGGACACTGAAAATAATAAATTCTATTGGTTCAATCATAATAGTACTGGCTATCACGGTATCTACTATTATGACTACTTACTGAATAGTGTAACTCCGGTTATCATCAACTTGACCGATACGGGCGGGGTTGACATTTTGCAATTCGCTAAAAGGTCGTTAATCTTAATGATTGACGTGATTAAATCTGCATCGGGCGATGACTTAATCTATTGGTGCGATGGGCAGGTCAAGCAGAAGAAAATCAACGTACAGAAAGCCTTAGACAAAAGTTCTGCGGGCTATGGGGCGATCATAACGCCAACGGATATTAACGCTTACAAGCTCGCCGCAAGTGCGCCTGCTATGGCTTACTTTACAGATACTACGAGGTCAACTAACTTCGTGTATGGGCATCTCTACAAAGCATCGCTCCGTCAATGGTTCGATGATGGCGAGATGAACAACTGGTCGGAGTTCTCTATCGTACCGCTTCCTCTGGATAGCGGTTTTGCGGGTAATCCTGCAATCAGTAACGTGAACAATACCATACAGATAACTATCGAGACGGGCCCAAGTATAGTAACTCACTTAGAAATTGCGCTTAAAGACGGAAACAAAGATTTTGTATCGGTAGTTGTTCTTGACAAGGCTAAACTCAGCATCTCCGATAACAGCACTTACGTTTACAATTTCTACAACGGCAGTACTGCCTATTCAGGCTTAGACCAACTGAACGTGTACCGAGCGTACTCATTCATGCCACGCTTAGCGGCTTTGCAGGCTTTCTGCCAGAACGCAATGGTTTACGGTAAAGGCGTAGAGGGGTTTCCCGATGTAGATGTTGTGCTGAGCAACGAAACGGTATATTCAGATTTGTTCTTAGCATCCGATGTGGAGAATGAGCTGAACTCTCCATCCTTCGTAGCTACTATCCTAGACACAGACTTCACAAGGCAAGGCTCGGGCAGGCGCACGAATGCTTTAATAAGAGTAGTGGTGGGTAACGATGTGAAACTAGGTAATCAGTTCCAACTATTCGGTAATAATGGGCAGTCGGACAACCAGTACTTCACTTACACGGCCACTTTATCTGATACGGCAATTACCGTAGCGGATAACTTCAAGCAACAACTGATAGGCACGGGGAGAATACTCAGTACAAGTCCTGAGCTACCTGATACGGACATTTGGGATAATAGCATAGACGGTTCGGGAAATGTGACCTTTGAGTTCATTTGGAGGGGTTCGTTTGATGAGAACGCTACCACTTTCACAGGGCAAGTGAACCCCGTATCGTTCCAAACCTTGAAAGATAACGGGCAATCCGTCCTAACACAGAAGTCAGGCGATTCGATTAATTACGCGGTAATTTATTGGAACGAGGACACTTACCGCTCAAACGCTTACACTTCTAATGGTGGGTTTGTGCGTCACGATTTCGTAACAGAAACCGCAGGGTTTAAGAAGATAGTCGATAACATCTCCCTCAGCAACGTGCCGCCTGAGTGGGCTACGCATTGGGAATTGGTTAGGACTGCAGGACTTACTTATGGGTCGCTACCTACGGACTACGTGCAGATTCTCATACAGAAAGCCGTAGAAAGTCAAAGTACGACCGATACGGATTACGTGGATCTGGTGATAGGCTCTCTATACACCTATCAGAAAATGTACCCAAATACGGTAGTTCGTTACGCTTTCGAGAAGAACGACAGAGTTAGACTTATAAAGAAAGAGGATGACGGAACGTACTACCCTTTCACCGAAACTATCGTAATTGATTTTAAGGAAGTCGGAACTACACTTACGGTGGACCAGGACGTAACCACAGCAGGAACTTCTACGATAACTATCGGTGGAGTGACCTCAGCGGACAACATTGGCCGGTTCATCGTGATTGATGGCGTAGAGCGTGAGATAATCGCGGTGCCATCAGGAACTACTTACACCCTAAACAGTTCTTTCGGAACGACCGAGACGTACACTAGCTTCCAAATCGTTGACAAAAGAGGAATCATAAGAGTGCGTAAACCTATCGGCGTTGATATTGAAGATAATTCTTTAGTGGAGGTGTACAAGCCTGTGCAGAACATCGAGTCGGCGCAGAATAACTTCTACCTATTCGGTCAGAAGTACGCCATCATTAACGCAGGGACAGCTACAAGAACCCATAGCGGTAACGTGCAGAACCAAGTCGGTTCTACACCAGCTATCGTATCCGTCTCGCAAGGCACATCATACGTCAGGAACAGACAACTGCCGACTAACAACACTATACCTGGTACACAAGCTATAATTGACTTAGTGGAGGATAACAGCTATTCTGACTTCTACGAAAGTGCTTTGAACAACAACGGCAAGGTAACACCAGAAGATGATGGCAGTGGAGAGGTGCGCTTCGGCTCACGCCTGCGTTACAGTAACAACTACATCGAGGGCACACGCATCAATGGGTTGAATGACTTCAATAATCTTGACAGAGAGGACTACAGCGACCCGTGGGGGGATTTCATGCTCTTAAAGTACCGAGATAGACTGCTCTACGCTTTCAAGCAATTAAAGGTGGGCTACATCGGTGTGCTGAACAGTATAATCACCACGAGCGACGGCAATCCTTCGCTTGCGACCACCACTAAGTTCTTGAATCAGTACCAGACTTTTGCTTGGGAGGGTGGCATTGGTAATATGCCTGAGAGTTACGCATCTGACCAGACTTGGCAGTATTTTCTATCCCCCAATTCGGGAACAGATTGTAGAATAGGTGGCGATGGTGTCTTACCAACCTCACACCAATTCGGTTTGTCTAAAACGGTTAGAGAATACATAGACCTGTCACAGAAATACGGGGCTTTTGTATTTGGTGAAGTCGACAGACAGAACGTAGAACGCCTATTGGCTTTTGAACCAGTCATTCCTTACATTTACAGAGGTAGCTTCAATCAGGCGAATTGGAAGCTATTTGATGATGACCTACCACTTGATACAATCTTCGAGATCACTACTCAGCCGGTAAATGGCTCTGATAGCGTTCCTGTGGACGGAGTGACTACCTATACGCCTGACACAGATTTCGTGGGCTCTGACCCGTCCTACTTCAGATGGAGTATCGGCGCAGGGTGGAGCGCACCTAAGAAGATTTGTATGCTTGTGGATGACGTGCCTATCCCACCTCCGACAGTAACTTATTACAATGTGGTCGCCTCAGAATGGTTTACTAAGGAAGGTTGCGAAGCAGGTTATCACGGCTCGGGTGTAGAATACACCGTGGCGGCATTAACTTACTCCTCGCCTTTCAGCCAAGAAGCCGCCGACCAACAGGCGATTGCTGATATAGCAGCTAACGGTCAGGCTTATGCCAATGCGAATGGAGAGTGTATTCCAGATGCGCCCCCAGGAGTAACAGAGTATCGTTTGGTCAGCTATTCAAGCCTAGATAGGCCAGAGGCTTGCGGAGGTTCTATTCTATTAACAGGAAGTCCTATATCGGTATATGCCACATCGGGAGCAGTAACGGATAACAAAACATTATACAACCAACCTGAGTTAATCAGTGTGTGGCCAGACGTACCGAACGATGGGGATTATGTGATGTTCTTCGTAGCAGGTGCGCCTACTGTAACTTATGTAGGAAATGTCGATATAAGTGGTAATATGATTTCAATAGTAATTTGTACTTAATATGAGCTTTGTAACCCTTAAAAACACCCCAATCCAAATTGACTTAGCGCAGTTAGCCGTCGATAATGGGTGGCGTATATCTGGGGGGACTGCCTATCACGACCCTTGCTTTGCAGGCTACATAACGCTTGAGAACACAGCCGTTGTAGCGGATACTTCTTACGTAGTTACTTACGAAGTGGTAGATTACGTTTCGGGAAGTGTGCGTGTAATCATAGGCACAGAACTTGGTATTAACCGCACCGCAAATGGGGTTTACACTGAAACAATCTTAGTTCCGGGCGCACCTGCTAACCTGCTAGTGCAGTTCTACTCCGATGGCGAATTGGGTGTGAACTATGTCGAGGCTTATCCTGTGGAGGATACACCAGATACAGGCCATGTTTTAGGATTCAACATCGAGGAAAACAAATGGACGACCTACTACTCGGGGCAGCGTGAGAATATGCTGAAATTCCTGAATGACTTCTTTGCTTTCAAAGATGGTAGGTTGTGGAAGATGAACGTAAATCCTATTCGTAATAACTTCTTTGGAATGCAGTACACTTCGAGCATTACGCTTGTCGTGAACACTAATCCGACGGAGATTAAGAACTTCTTTTCAATTAGGCAAAAGTCGAATAGCGTATGGGGGGTTCCGTCCATCATAATCCCTCCGAGTGAAGGAAAAGTAAATGGTATGGAATCTTTAATAAAAAGTGGTAACTTTATCACGTTGAACAACGGCGATCGCTTCGCTGACTTTTTGCGGGATAAGACCGACCCTCGATTTGGGACGGAGTTACAAGCACTTTTCGAGGGAGCGGTATTGCAAGGAAACTATGCAGTTATTACCTTTGAGAACACAAGTACTGAGGAGGTTAGGACTTTGAGTATAGATTTTATGATTAGTAAACAAGAATTTACCTATTGACATGCTACAAGAGATAGATGTAACTACAGACTACCATAAAGGCATGGATGCGATTGAGAGCGTTATAGCCAATAGTGTCCCTGTAGATTGCCCTATTACGCATCATTTTGTAAATGGAGTGTATTGTAGAGAAATGTTTACCCGTAAAGGGACGGTACTAACCAGTAAAATACACAAGTCTATGCACCCTTTTATCCTATCTATGGGTGTTATTGCTGTAGTAGATAACGATATGAAGCCCGTTATTTTAGAAGCTCCGCATTTTGGGGTTACTATGCCCGGTACAAGGAGACTAATTTATGCGTATGAAGATTCAATATGGACAACCATACACCGAACAGACGTTAAACCCGAATCGGATACTATTGAAGATATGGAAAAAGCAGCAAAATTAATAGAGGACGACATTATACAGCCTCATGACTTAAAAGAATTAGGATTATGGCCTTCGTAGCAGCATCGGCAATAGCAGCAGGAGCAGCAGCTATTCCAAGTATATTTGCAGGTATAAAAAGCATCGGCCAAAGGCGACAAGCCAAGCGCATCCGTGCAAACTCGGTAGACCCTGGGTACGAGGTAAATCAAGGCGTGATGCAAAACAAAGAAACTTTGGAGAACCGCTATAACAACTACACGCTTCCCGGTATGTCGCAGCAGATGAACCGCATCGGTACCAATGCAGCTACCGCTTTCGGGCAAGGTGCACGGGGGGCAAGCTCCGGTGGTGATGTACTAGACTTAGCCACTAAAATCGCTTACGGCACAGGGCAGCAGCAAAACGACTTGATGCTTCAAGAGGCGCAGGGCAAAGAAGCCGCATTGGGGGGATACTTGGGGGCAAATGCCGCTGCAGGAGAAGAACGTCAGAACGTGAACGCTTATGAGCGTCAGCGATACGAAGCTCAGTTAGCCGAAGCCGCTGCGCTTTACGGGGCGAGCGACCAGAATTTGAACAGTGCAGTTACCGGTGCAGCTTCTATTGGTTCAGCGCTTCTTATGAATCCCGAAACTAAAAACCAATATACAAGGAACGCCCAGATAACTCAACGTGCAGGGTATGCAGGCGTCAACACCAATCAAAACCCTTATCCCAACCCAGTTACACCGAACACACCGCTCCCTGCTCGTAACATTTCGCAGAGAGCGAGGCTATTAGGGGTGACTAATACTTCCTATAATGGCCGCTAGTTACGTAAATACAGTCCCTGGAGGACAGATTGGTACTGGCAACGCACAAGTGTTTGGGGCTAACCCTTTGGCTACGCAGTTCGCTAATCAATTAGGAGACTTGCGTAAACGCCAAGAGTTCGAGGCGCAGAAAACAGCAAAAGCATGGAAAGATAATCAGCTCGCAGCGTCCAAAGGACGGCTGTGGGCATCTGACATGGCAGGGCTTGAGAAAGACTTCATCGACCGAGGTATCAAGTTGAAGCAAGGCGGTATCGACCCTTACGGCACCTCGCAAGAGGCGCTCGATTACCAACGTGACCAACGATACGTAGAGGCGCAGCAAGGATTCCGAGAAGCTAAGGAAAGAGATTACACAGCAGCACTTGCCAAGATAAGCGACAAGACTGACCCTAAGAGCATCAAAGCTCTGAACGATTATTTCTTGAATACTAAGTTAGTCGATGCTTTTGCGGGTAATCAAGCGATTCCACAGTTGAAGGATAGGTTTGACGCTGCAGGAGCCATCAAAGGCTTACGTGCACCAACTATGGAGTCTAAGCGTACCGCTGAGGGCATAACCAAAGAAATTACAGAAGTGAATACGCCCGAAGCGGAAAACATGGTGCTTGGCGCATTGCGTAACACCATAGGAGGTATGGACTACATTAATAGCGAACTGACTTCTGGTTTTACTGTGCCTGATGTTAAAGGATTTGATAAAACTTATCAAGGAAACGCAGATTCGCTCAAAGCTGAAATAGCAGGTAACCCTCCTCTACAAAAGCAATTAGCCGAACAAGGCATTGCCCCCGATTCGCAACTTATGCAAGAGTACATAAGCGACCAGGCGTATAAGCGTACTGAAGCTAAAAAGAAATTCGATTCGGAGTTACAAGCCTTAGTGGCTATGACCGCTACGGGGGTTAAGACTGAGAATTTAGAAACTCCTTATCGTGACCCTAACGAGATGACTGCTGCTCAAAAAGATGCTTCGACAAGAGGATGGGCTAACCTAAACAGATTAAAGGCTAAAGATGCGGCAGACGCATCGGGTGAGCAGCAAGATCCCCCTAGCGATTTGACTTTTTCTTACGGGGTTACAGATCCGAAAACAGGTGTACGCCCTTCTTTTACGGGACTAGGTACGGTTAAGCTTAACTCGACAAAGATGAATATGCATGGCGAGAAAGTGATAGATACCACCACAGGCAGACCTACAAAGACTGCCAACGCATCTAGCGAATTTGATTTGGTAGAATTAACGCACGCACCCATCCTTCTTAAAAGTACTACCATAACTAAGCCTGATGGTACTAAAGAGATATTAGAAGCTGGGTCAGTGGTTCAGGATAGTTATGCCGAGGCTAACCCTAAATCGGTAGAATATAAGAAAGTAGGGGTGGTGCAAAAGGATAGGGGTAAGTCCGACCCGCTAACCTATTACATCGACGCAGATTTGATACCTACCAACACTATGTCTAAAATATCGAGGGGTTTGTATGATAAGTTTATATCAGATAAATCTTATGAGCGAGGGGTTGGAACAACTAGACCTGCTTCAAGTGGTAAAATGTCAAATGCGGATTTTGCCAAGTATCTAAAATCCAGAAATTTATAAGAAATGCCAGACTTAAAAGAGCTATTAACAGAAGCGCATAAAATGGGAGCAAGTCAAGCACAACTTGACACTATTGTAGAACGGTACAATCAAAAAAAAAGCGACGTTGGCAACGATTCACCCGATGCACCGAGTACCTTAAACTCATTTGGGGGTGGTTCAAATCCTTTCCAAAGTTCCCAAGTAGATACTGAAATACCAACGGTATTAAGTGAAAAGGCAAAGCTAGACAATATTCGTTCCAAGAATATTGCAGGTAAGTTCAAAGTAGATACACAACTACCCGAAAGCCAATTAGGTTATCCAATAGGTAAAATAGGTAAAACTACTATTGATGTACCCTTAGAGAATAAAGTATTCAGAGAATTTGCTGCACCTACCATCCAAAGAGAATTTGGGGTTGCCGATATAGACGTAACACAGAACAAGGTAGGTGAAAGCCTTACACGAAAGGGCGGTTTCCAAGACGACATACAGGCGACTGAATATGTGCCACAAGAACCAACACAAGAGGATGTAGGCTATTTAGAAAGCCTAAAAAACTCAATAACCAATGTTGGTGTTGGACTTCAACAGTTTATCCCTAATACACAAATTGCACTTGAAGGCACTCTTAAAACTTTATTAGGTAAAGATTTAGGTACTGACGCATATTGGCAACTAACAAAAGGCGATCCTGAATTACACAGAGCAGAATCCTATCAAAAATTAGCCGAATTAGAACCACAATTTAAGCAAACAAGGGGGTTAGTCGAAAGTGGTCAAAACTTTGATGTGTTTGGTCTTGCAGTAGCAACAGTAGACGCGGGGCTTTCTTTGGTTAGAACAATGGTTACATCAGTACCAACGGCAGGGTTAGGTTTATATTCTGATATGGTTGGTGGCAGTGTTGCTTCGTACAATCAAGAGAAAGCAAAGCAAATGGGCCTTAGTGTTAGGGAATTGTATGATAGAGGGGAGAATGACTTTGTTGTCCCTGCTACAATAGGTACAATTGCTGCACAAATGGAGAAAATAGGATTGAAAGGTGTTAGTAATGCAATTAATAAAAAACTTGTTGGTAGTTGGCTTAAAAAAACCGCTGTATTTGGTGTAGAGGTAAATAAAGAAGGCTTAACCGAATTGGTTCAGACAGGATTAGATGAAGCAAATAAGTCATTAGCACAGGGTAAAGGTGCAGTACAATCAAGCAAGGATGCTGCCTCAGCTATGTTATCTAAGAAAGGTCTTGAAAGCTATTTAATGGGGGTTGTAGGGTCAGCAGGTGCAGCAGGTGCAGCAGGAGTGGGTAGGATAGCCAAGTCTATGATAAGCCCTAAAGCTAAAGAAAAAGTTCAAGCGCAGACAGAAACTATTGAACGCTTAAAGACAGAGTTAGAAAACCCTAATTTATCCCCTACTGCACAAGAGTTTGTTGCAGCTCAAATCCAAACATCGGTTGCTGATGTAGCCACAGAAGTTGAAACAGATGCAACACTTTACGAAAATCTAAGTACCGAGCAGAAGAAAGAAGCAGACAGGCTGAATGGCGAAATTGAAAAATCAGAAACCGTTATTAACGATCCTGCGCTCTCGGAAGAAACCAAAGCCGCTGCGGTAGTTGAGAACGAACGACTGAATACCGAATTAGAAGCTAAACTAAATGAGAAGTCTGCTGAAGTAAAAACTCCAAAAGTAGATACCCCCGCCAAGACGGTAGACGTAGCTAAGGTAGCACCCATGTCTTATACCGAAGACTCGGCAGAACAAATAACAAATATAGTTAATAGCATACCAGATATTAAAACTACGGAGGGTTTACTTAATAGCACAAAAGGAACTCATTACGAGGCGTTAGCTAAAGCATTAGGCGGTTACCTACAAAATATAAAAACATCTATTGTACCCAAACTTATAGATAAATTTGGTATTAGAGAACATGGCGGGCTGTTTGAAGACGGTGTAATAAAGCTAAAAAAAGGCGAAGGCATAACAACTTTTTTACATGAAGCATTGCACGCTGTCACATCAGCTAAATTATTAGCCTGGACACGTTTTAATCAATTAAATAGATATAATTTAGAGGGTGGGAAACCACAACAATCATTTAAAGAATTAGGATTGCATGATTTATCTAAAAAAGACATTGAGGCAATAAAAAACTTAGAAAGAATCTATGAAGAAAGTAAATTAAAAGCACATGAATTTTTAGGTGGTGGTAAAGCCGATAGAACTAAAGGGTTTTATGGTTTTACTAATATAGATGAATTTATTTCAGAGGCTTTTACTAGCAAAGAATTTCAAACTTTATTAAAAAATATAAAAGGAGAAGGTAAGACATCCAATTTATTTAAAGATTTTTTAGATAGTTTGGCTAAACTATTGGATATAAAAGACCCTACTATTTTAGATGATATATTTTACCATACTGAAGTCTTGATGGATGGTAAAAAACAAACGCAAGTTAAAGACTCAGCAGAACAAATCACCAAAGAAGCTAAGCAAGCCGAAGCGGAGATGGCTAAGAACAATGACCCTGCTGAATTTGAGATTAAGATGGAGGCTTTGGATAAGCGGGCTCAGGCGTTGCCTAAAACAGGGGAAGTTATTTCTGAAATTAAAAATACAATTGAAGATGAACAAGCAATTACTATTTCGCCTAATGCGAAAGAATTACAATCCAAGGCTAACAACAATGAAGAATCGGTGGTACGTAACGAAGCTGGTACGACTAGCAATGCTACTGAAACCGTTACACGAGAAGTAAAACCAACTGCTGAGGTAGCAAAGCCAGAACGCACAGGCGATGCTACCGAGAACGAGATTAAGATGGAGGCTTTGGATAAGCGGGCTCAGGCGTTGCCTAAAACAGAAGCCGAGGTAGGAGCATTAAAAGATGTAGAGAGTACCGCTAAAGCATTGGATAGTGTTGAATTAGGTGATAAGTTTAAATCACAAGATACTGAAAGTGTATTAGATAGAAATAATTTTTATAGAAAAGCACAAGAAATGTTTGTAGAATCAAAAGGTTTAACAAATGACGAAGTGTTTAATAAAAATAAACAAAAAGGCGAGCTCACCACAGAAAAAGGCAGAATAGCATTTCAGAAAGAATTTGAAAAGTGGACAGAAACAAATAAAAAACAAATTATTTCAGAAGCCTATCACTCCGACAAAGCATCGGGTAAAGAAACAGAACTAACCAAAGCAGTAGAATCCCTACTAAAAGAACAACCCACAGAACCCATACAATCTAAAGCAGAACAAACCACTCCTGCTGCTACTGCTGCTGCCCCTGCCACGACTGCAACAACTGACCCTTTATTAAAAGCAGAAGATGACCTAAAATCTTTAAGTAAGTCAAGCGATAAGCAAACCAAATATGCAGCAAGCGTTAAGCGGTTAATCGAGGCTAAGAAAGATAGGCAGATCACAGAGAAAGAGTTCAATGATATGTTTAAGCGTTTTGGTGACGTGCTTGCTGCGGATAAGAAAGCAGGAGATATATTACGCAAGTTAGCTGATAAAATAGACCAAGGCAGGATTAACAAGCTAGGCGGTATGCGTGGCGGTACAGGTTACGACCTAATGTGGGATGGCTCACTTACCATTGCCTCCGCATCGTTGCGTGCAACCGCTGATATAGTGGATGTGTCTGTGCGCATAGCTATCGCAATAGAAGCAGGTCTTGCCCACGCCAGAAAATCTGATTGGTACAAGAGTTTAAACAATAAGCCTAAGTTCGAGGCCGCCTATACCGCCCATCTTGAGAAAGAGTTTGGTAAGCAATTAGCGGATGACGTGGTAACTCCTGAAAAAGAAACCCCAACGCAGGAAGCACCAACGCAAGAAGACCGCAAAGAGTTGAAACGTGCGGCAACCCAGCGCGCATTAGATTCAGACCAATACGGGCAAGGCTTCAAAGATGCGCTATCTTACAAAGCAATTCATTATACCGAGTTACCTAACCAAGTAACTGAGCAGGAAGCTGAGGCGCTTATAGAGATACAAGGCGAAGTGGGTATAGAACGAGATTTGTATGATTTCAATAACGGAATGCCTAGTGCGGTCAGGTTCTCTGTGCTTCAGAAATTAATCGACATCTACGAGGCCAAAGGGGATAATTTGAAGGCGGGCGAACTTGCCGAGGAGTTATACTCCAAGGCTACCGATTATGGGCAGGGTATTCAGATTTTCTCGACCTTTCCAAAACTTTCCAAAGCCACTAACGTCGCTATAGCCAGAAAGACTGTAAAGACCAACAGAGATGTCGTAGCTAAACGTGCTAAGCCCACTACCGACAAGCTGACCAAAGAGTTCAAGAAAGCGAATAAAGAAGCCGCAGAGGAAACGGTAGAGGCTGTAAAGAAGTCCATAGGCAAAGCTACCCTTCAGAAAGGAGCTTCGCTGACAGACCTCCCTCTAGGGTACGGTATGAAAAATAAGGTGTTCACTCGGGCTAAGTATTTGAAGGCTAAACAAAATCTACGAGGGGCTACTTTCTCTTTTGCAGGGGGTATCCCTATTGAGGATTTAGTGAACATTGCAGGGTACCACATCGAAGCTACCGGAAAAGACTTTACTAAGTTCACAAGGCGGATGAAAGCTGACTTGGGGGCAAAGATTAAACCTTATTTAAAGGATATCTATGCGAAGTCCAGAGAATCGCTCATCGAAGGTGGGTACGATCCTGCGTTGTTCTTAACCGATGAGCAAGTGGCCGAGCAGATAAATGCCGAAGATGGGCAAGTGTATAAAGAGAAGTTAGACAAAGCTATCAAGCGCAAATCTGCCAAAGAGCAGAAGCAAGCCATCGCCAAACTGCAACAGATAAGCAAAGAGGAAGGACTATGGGGGCAGTACAGCAATAGTGCTGCCAGCAGGCTGAAGAGTATGGTTAAACCTAATATCCAAGCCGATATAGCAGGGCAACCCTCTTTGCAGCAATTCACAGACGGACTTGTCCGCAACATGAAGCAGAAGATGGCTGAGTCCATGCCTGAGCAGACTAAGAAAAGGGCTGCTCCTCGCTCAGCTATCGACATCATAGGCGATGCGTACAGTAATTTTGAGAAGTACAAAGACGTATGGGTCAAAACCCAAAAAGAGTTTCAAGAGGAGTTCGCCGACCAACCTGAGATACTAGAGGCTATAGACGCTTATTTCGGAGAGATTCTGGAAACTCCTTTCTCAGATCGAGTGTTAGAGTCTGCGGTGCGTAAAGGTTTGAAAGATATGGATAAGACCATAACCGACCTTGTTGTGCAACACTACACCCTCGTTGACCATGCTAGAGAGTCTTTATCCGATAAGCTAGTTAACGAAGCTGGGCTATCAGGCGCCGAGGCTAAGCAGCTCGCCTATGAAATAGAGCGTAAGTTTGACGAGATAGCTACTAAAAAGAAGCAACAGATATTGGAGCGCATGTTTTCAGCCAAGACCAAAAGGACACCGCAAGGGAAAGCCTTGGAAGATGGTATTGTGAAAATGACCAACTTGGGTGGGTTCTCCAACGCTGACATCGTGGAGATGTATGCTGAGAAAATGGGGTGGCCTAAACTCACCCAAGAAAACATAGCAGAAATTGAATTGTTATCCGACATCATCCAAAATACTAAAGACCCTATTAACCGCAGACGTGCTACAGAAGATTTGCTCGCCTACCAAGCTAATCTAAAGGGTATATCCGCTTTAGATATGGCCACCGCTATATGGTACGCTAACGTACTATCGGGGTATAACACTCAGATAATAAACATAGGAGCTAACGCTATAAACACGTCACTTCTATATGCTAATGCCGTTGCGCAGAATCCTACTAATGCCGCTTTCATCGGCAGAGGATTGATGCAGGGGTTGAAACGAGGATGGCTAGAGAGCAAAGATACTTTGCGAACCGGATATAGCCCTATAAAGGGTAAACCTGAGATACCGTCTCTCCTTGAGCGTATGGATTTCAAAGGAGGGCAGTGGAACCCCGCGAACTACTTAAAGCATGTTAGGCGTGTTATGGTAGCGGCAGACGTTTTGTTTTTTGAAGGGCAGAAAGAAATGAGGGCTTACCAAATGGCTATGAAACAGGCTATGCGGGAAGGGAAAGACGTACCAACCTTAGACCAACAGAACAGGGCTATCGAGTTAGTGGGTAGAAGTGCGGGTCAGCTTCAAGCTATCCAAGATAAATACCAAGCTGAATATGCTGAGGATTTAGAGCGTATAGAGGGGCAGGATGAATTAACTCCTGCGGAGAAGAAAGAGCTGTTAGGCATTTTAAAGGCGGATACACAGCGTAAGATATTCGATGCAGTAGAAAGGCAACGTAGCGCAGAGATGGTGGAAGACGCAGTGAAGTATGCCTCAGAAGGTACTTACAACTACCAACCTAAAGGCACACTAGGGGCAGTGGCCAATTTCATAAATCAGTTGGTACAAGACGTGCCAATTCTGAGATACGCAGTGCCTTTTACGAACATAATTGCCAATGTGGCTAATGAGACTATAAATTACACCCCTTTGGCTTTTACAAGGTTGAACAGAGGTGGGTGGAGTAAATTTCGCAGAGACACGCTGTCTCAGCAGGACCGAGCCGATTTAATGACCAAGGCGATTATAGGCACTACTTTGATGGTGACACTCATGGCTCTTTCCCAATCGGGCGAGGATGACGAACCTATAATCGAAATAACAGCTAACGGAACGGGGGATTACGCTAAAAACGAAACTTTGAAGTTAGGAGGCTGGCACCCTTATTCTTTTAGGATCAAACTGCCTTCGGGTAATTACTCGCCTTGGTATTCCTACCAATACTCCCCGTTAATGGCATCGCTGGGGTTCGTAGGCCACTTTAACGACTTGCAGAAATATAAAGGTGGGGATAGCGAGTTGGGGGTTGTGGCTAGACTCAGTGCCGCTGCCGGACTGACTGCGACTTCTATTTTCCAAGCCACGTTTCTAACAGGTGTGGGTGATATGTTAGCGGCTTTGCTCGACCCTAGGAGCAGCGAAGGTCTAATTGATAAAATGGCGAGAGGGGCGGTCAATGCAGCTAGGGGTGTCGCTATACCTAATTTACTTACTCAAACATCTCAAGACTTGGAGCGCATATTTGACGTGCCTAAGAAAGAGACGCGACCCGTTAAAGATGGCACGGTAAGCGATTACGCCAAGAGTTTGATAGCTAGAACGGTACAAGACGCTCCCTATGCTCGGAATATGTACTATGATAAAATTAACATCTTAGGAGATCCTATTCTGTACGATACAGATAAATTTGAATCAGCGAATATACCTAATAGAATAATCGAACTGTTAGTCGATAAGAAAGCAGTGTTTGCCCCTATGAGCCGGAACGAGCAGAAGATTTACGACGTAGATAAAGAAGTGGAACGTGCGCTCAACGATCAAGAGTTCTACGAATACGCCAAGGTAAAAGGTGCTTTCATAAAGAACGCCCTTACGGAAGGATACAAAGATGGGGGTAAGACCTACCTGTACGAAGACTTCACTAAAATGAGTGAGGACAAGTTCAAGAGTGTACTATCTAAAATAAAAAGGAATGCAACGCTAGAAGCCAAAGCCAGTACAGGTGGTGTGCCGAGCGAAGTAATGACTATCCAAGAAGATATAGATAATGAATGGCAGTTATCGCCCAAACAAATAAAAGAGCGTATACGTTTAAACAAAGAATACGTAGAGAATAATGAGTCTATTCTAATAACCGATACTGAAGCCTATATTAGAGAGGAGGGGCTTACACCTGCACAGGCTAGAGCCAAGGCACTCAAAGATTTATGGCGCGAGGCGAATAGCAAATCTAAGGACATTCTACTAGCAGACCCTACTTTTAAAGAAAACGCAACTATTAAATAAAATATTTATAACTTTATAAAATTATGGCAGCATTTGAAGTAAGTACTGAAGCATCGCAATCCCCTGACGGACTAACAGTCACGTTCTTGGATACGAGCAATTACACCACTAACGATGAAGGGTATGTGAAAGCAGATTTTACTACCAACACCATCGTTATTCTGGACGCTTATGGTGCAGTCCTGCAAACAAGTAACTTCTTAGCATCTGACACCGTAACCTTTGAGCAGACCAAAGATCATTGGTTCACTACTGAGCGGACTTTAGCAGGAGTAGCCTCTTATGAGAAAACAGAGAAGTTTCCGCTGCGGCTCATCACTACAAACAAGTTACAGACCGTTCTAGGTACAGGATGTTGCCAAGGCGCACAGAATGCGAAGAACTTATGCGAAGCTAATGCGTACATTAACGGGGCGACTTTCGCTGCTCCGTCTGGCAATAGCGTGGCATGGCAGAAGTTCATTGACGCTGCTAATGCTTACTTAAACATAATATTAGGGCGATAACTGATGGCAACCTATAATGAAATAACAGCAGCAATAGAACTCGGGTGGGCTTACTACGTCGAGCAGTTAGAGGTTATTCGGTTGAAGCAGGTGGAGGGTTGCTTTGTTTGTACGTGCAGCGAGTTATCGTGCCTAGCAAGTGCGATACAGTCCTTAGAGTATGATGTGGAGGTTGAGAACAACTCACCCCTGACAACCATTGCTTACAATCAGCTACTCTCTTTAATCGCAAACTTCACAGGTGCGTTCACCGCAGATCCGACTGTTCAAATTGCCGGGATAACAATACTAGACGGCAGCACCGCTACGATTGCTCAGACAGCGGTTGTAACTCCTGGCGATGGGGTTTCGTCTTACGTATTCCCTGAACTGATAGGTAACGAAGCGCTATCTGTTTACAGAGGTACGGGTACTACGCTTAGAGCACATACTTCTGCGGCCACTGATGAGTTCGCACAAATTAACTATTCCACAGGCACAGTGACCGTGAACTATCCATTTGGGGTGGATGAAACGCTTTGGGTCAGCTATAAAATAACGACATGAAAAGACTACTAACCTTATTACTTTTAATACCTGTGTTGTTATTCGGCCAACAGCCCAATAACACGAACACGAACTTCACGAACGGCTTAGGCTCAAGTAAGTTTTTCAACATCCCTCGTGGCACTACACCTCCTACGACGGGTATTTTATCAGGCTCTCTGTTCTACCACACGACAAATGGGCTGCAGTACTACGATGGCGCGACGTGGCAGACTTTAGGGGTCAGCGGGGGAAGCGTGACTTCTTTTAACGGAAGGTCTGGGGTTGTCGTTCCACTAATCGGTGACTATTCTGGGTTCTTTGCCCCTTTGACACGCACTTTAACAGTTAACAGTGTGGCCTACGATTTATCCGCTAATCGGTCATGGTCCGTAGGAACTGTCACTTCGGTAGCGGCGACCGCCGGAACGGGGATAAGCGTAAGCGGTTCTCCAATCACTACTAGCGGAACATTAACAGTTACTAATACCGCACCCGATCAAACAGTTGTACTTAATAACGGTTCAGGGATTGACGTGACAGGTACATATCCTAACTTCACCATCACTAACACCGGTTCGCCATCGAGCGGGACGGTTACAAGCGTATCGGGCAATTACCCTCTTTCAGTATCTAGCCCGACTACTACCCCCATCATAAGTATTCCTGACGGCACGATTGCTAATGCGAAACTCACTAACAGCACAATTAGCGGTAAAGCATTGGGTACTGATTTGGCAACTTTAACTTTAGGAAATGGCCTGACAGGTGGTTCATATAATGGTTCGGCCACAACTACGGCAAGAGCGGATACTTCGGTTGTTCAAACAGTAGATAATTTCTTCCCTAAAGGTGATACAAGGTATTTAAAAGGCGATGGTACAGCTAATTTTGTTCCTTATTATACTGCCGCAAGAACTTTAGCAGTAAGCCCAATTAAAGTGAACGAAGATAGTCTTACTGTTGGCAACACAGCAGGAACGGGCGGAACTTCGTTATACGGCAAAGTCTACCTGAAAAATGTATCACTTGGCTTGGTATCAGATAGTATTTTGGTAGTTCGTAATGGAAGGATATTTAAGGTGCTGAAAACTAACGGAACGGTCACTTCGGTTGCAGCCTTAACTTTAGGCACAAGTGGAACAGATTTATCTTCAACAGTAGCCACAGGCACAACAACGCCAGTCATAACCCTAAATGTACCTACGTCTTCGGCAGCTAATAGAGGGGCTTTGAGTGCGGCAGATTGGACAACCTTTAATAATAAAACCTCAAATACAGGAACAGTCACCTCTGTATCAGGAACATCCCCTATATCAGTTGCAACGGGTACAACTACGCCTGTTATAAGTATGACAGCTGCAAGTGCGGCAAATGATGGCTATGTAACAACGGGAACGCAGACGATTGCAGGAGCAAAGACGTTTAATTCTACAATTGTCGGGAGCGTTAACGGCAATTCAGCAACAGTAACCACCAATGCGAATCTAACTGGAGCGGTCACGTCAGTGGGCAACGCTACATCTTTAGGATCTTTCACATCTGCAAATCTTTCAACTGCATTAACAGATGAAACAGGAACAGGAAATGCAGTTTTTTCAGTAAGCCCAGCTTTAACGGGAACGGTAACAGGAGCTGCCGCCAATTTCAGCGGAAATGTTGGCGTAGGAACGGCATCACCATCAAGTAAGCTTACTGTTTCAGATACGGGAGGCACAACCTACGGAAGCTCCGACCAATTAAGAGTAACATCGGGAACATCAGGAAATCGATCCGAGATACATTTAACAGATGGAGTTACTTCGGATGGTTATGTTTCATTCTTACCATCCGCAACGGCAGCAACTAGATTTGTCGAGATTTCTGCAAATGGGTCAGGTGGTGGGATTAAGGTTTACGGGAATGGTAATTTAGATGTTGTTTCTTTAGCTGGATCTGGGGATGTTATTGCCTATTCAAACAATTCAGGAGTAGTTGGGAAAGCGGCAATCGGTTCTGGATTATCATTTTCAAGTGGCACATTATCAGCTACTGGTGGAGCGGCAGGCACTATAACAGGAAGCGGAACGGCTGGCAAAATTGCAAAATTCAATTCATCATCAGACATAGGCGATGCTTCAAGTTTAACAATATCAGGTAGTGATTTACAAGTTGCAGGGGTGGTTCAGGGCACAACATTAACATCGACTGTTGCCACAGGAACAGCACCATTGACCGTCACATCGACAACACCCGTAACTAATCTTAGTATTGGAGGCAGTGCAGCCACTTTAACGACTAATAGGGCGATTTGGGGGCAGAATTTCAACGGTTCATCAGCCGTAAGTGGAGCGATAATAGGAGCGACTACAATAGACGCTTCTTCGGATGTAACGGTAGGAGGGAGTCTTTTATTAGGCTCGACAACTCCTGCTGTTAATGGAACAGGAATTTTTAAGATTATCAAATCTAATAGTGCAACAAATTGGCAGATTTCTACTAATAACACTCTTTCAGGTGCTTTAGAGCTTACACCATCAACAGCAGAAGGAGGGAGCACTTTCACTACTCCAGTTATGTATTTAACACCGACAAGCATTGTTGCAAATCAAGCTATAACAGGGGCTTTAACGGGCAACGCTTCAACAGCAACGGCTTTGCAAACAGCACGTACAATTTCAGGAACTTCATTTGACGGAACGGCAAATATTACCTTAAATAATTCAGGGATAACCAACGGGGCTGCATATATCACAAGTTCGGCACTTAGTGGATATGCACCCTTAGCTTCCCCATCCTTGACAGGTACACCAACAGCACCAACTCAAACAGCGGGTGATAACAGTACTAAGATAGCTACAACGGCTTATGTGGATACCAAATTTGCAAGTACATCCAATAGACAGTTGAAAGATTGGTATGCAGACGCAAATAATGTGAGTACAACCTCAACGGATTTAATGACCTACACTGTGCCGGGTAACACCTTGGTGAATAATGGGGATAAGCTTTCATTTAGATTTTCTGGAATATATGCCGCAAATGCAAACTCAAAAACACTTGAAATTAATTTTGCCGGCACTGCTTGGTCAAACTTCCCTTACGCTGTCTCTGGCGGAAGCTGGGTTATTTTCGGAACAATTATAAAAACAGGAGCAACAACTTACAGAATCAATATATCTGAGCAAAATGTTAATACATCACGGGCGGCATCTTCTACGGCTGGAACGGTTACTAATTTCACAGGAACAAATGTTTTCAAACTTGCTGCAACAGGCGGAGCTTCATCTGATATAACCGCACAAATGGGAACACTCGAATTTAAACCGGCAGCATTATAAAGAAATGACACAAGAACAATTCAACACCGAAATCGAAGTAATCCAAAAACCTAGAATAGCTGCTATTCCTTTTTTATGGGGAGTGCTTAAAGGGTGGGTGTTTAAGAATTGGGAATCTATATTAATATTACTTTTAAAGTTAGCTTTAAGTAAATATAAGGGCACTAAATTGGGTGCTTTAATTAGGCAAATTTTAAACGAATTACAAAAATGACACAAGCAACTAACTTTTTAGAATTCGGCAATCTTTTATTGATTATTGGACTCCCTTTGCTGGCTGCCGTAATTGGACTTCTATCCTACCTACGTGGTCATTTTAATCATTTAGCTGAATCTCGTAAAGCAAAAGAGAGGGAGGCTAATGAAAATAGGGAGATGTATATTAAGATGGTTGTGCAGAGTACGATTGACGTGCAAATTAAAGAGATTCATGATATGATTTCAGAACTTGGGAAACGTATAGATAAACTTTTTGCACTATTGAAGAATGGAAGATGAAATACTTAGAATGACGCAAAACATTGATAAATTGGCAGGTTATATTTTTGAACTGAAAAGCGAGAATGAAAGCCTGAAAAATGAAAATGAACGACTTAAAGAGGAAATTCAGATGTTATTAAATGAGATAAATAAATGAGGTACAAACGCCCGACAACTGACAAAAGGAATTTAAAGTACGGAAAAGCTAATCCGCAAGGTCGTGGTTATTTGGTTTGGGTTGACCTGCCTTTTGCGATGCGCATATCTTGGGATAGGAAAAAGAAAACAAAGCGCATACAATGTCATAGATTAATAGCTACAAGGCTTGAAAATGTGCTGCTTGATATATTGGTTCACTACGGGTATGAACGTATTGTAGAGCTTGGTATTGACCTGTACGGTGGGTGTTTTAATTACAGAGAAATGCGAGGGGGGACTGAATTGAGTTCGCATAGCTATGGAACTGCAATTGATTTAGATCCTGACAGGAATTTGCTGCATGAAACAGCTAAAACGGCACGATTTGCAAGGCCTGAATACAAGCAGATGATTGATATTTTTTACAGTTACGGATTCATTAATTACGGAGTAGAGTTCAATTTTGATTGGATGCACTTCGAGGACAGATATTAAATTAAAAAATAATATGACAAACAAAGTAATTTCAAAACAATTCTCTTTAAAGTCAAGGGATGTTTTCAGAGCGTTAATCATGGCAGTCTTAACACCTGCATTAGTAATAATTCAGCAATCGGTTGAGGCTGGAATTTTAGAATTTAATTGGCAGGCTATCGCTATGGCTTCCGTAGCCGGTGGACTTGCTTATTTGGTTAAGAATTTCCTAGAACCTACAAAAACTATTGAAAAACTATAATGGAAGCGTACCAGATAACCTTGCTAGTGATGGCAGTCTGCATACTTGCAGGAATGGTGTATAAGATTTGGTTTGAGGATTAGTTACCACAATACAGCAGATTATGCCATATTGTGGAAGGTTTATGGCCACAAGCGATTAGTTATAGGGCATTTAAGAAACACGAAATACGATAGACTTTAAATACTCAATTTGTTGAACCATACACGCTTCAACAGATGTTTTACACCCATCTTTATCAGGTATATTTTCAAATATATCTTCAATTTCTTTATCGAAAGCAAAAAGCCCAACAGTTGTATCTTTATGATGCTCCAAATCTTTTACATATTTATTATAGCCAATATCTTTTAAATATTGTTCGTGTTCCTCTTTTGAATTTATACCTTCGGGCATACATTTTTTGCGCTCGTAATTATCCGACACTTCTTTAATAATATCGTCTATAATTTCATTGAACGGAGCATAAATAATATTTTCTCCTGTTGTACCTGTGCTCGAAGCTTCAGCGATTGTGCTACCTTCAAAAATTTCTAAAATTATCTTTTTTAAATCTTCCATTGTAATTAAAATAAACGCCCTATAAGATACGCTATAAAAAAGCAGGGGCTTGGTCTGTAATTGAAGCGGTGTGCATCTATTTGTCATTTGTGGTAGGCTGAAAGGGTGTGCATCTTAATCCCTGCCTTCTTATAGCGTCAGCCGTTATAAGCAATAAAAATTACTGCTTTTGTGCTGTCGGATAGTCTGGTTCTCTGAATTGAAATCCTTTTGGTTTAATCAGAAAATCAGATTCATTGGTGAGCAAATGCCAGTCTCCGTCATCAATCTTCATTTCAAATCCCATATCTCTCATACAGATATGCAATTGTTTACCTTCTCGTGTTTCAAGTGTAATTGAGTTATACACTTCTTTTAAAATAATCTGATTTTCTTTAGTTTCTACTTTCATTTCCGTATTGATTAGATTTGGCAGTTGTGTTTCTGCCTGCCTCGAATTGGATTATTTGGGCGTTCAGGAATTGCGATCCTGCGAGTAGGATTAATAGGGTTAGGTCTTTCATTATTTTATCTCCTTTGACATTAAAACATGAATGGTATCTGGAATGTCTATTTTATTCCCATCGAGATATTTCACGTTGACCATAAGCGGAACAGGTGCATAAACAGAACTTGAGAATCCGCTAAGTTTTGGCGTTATCTGATAATATTCAGACATCTCCCTGATAGAAAAACCCACCATGTATTTAACCGCAGATACTGTAATCTTACTCGGGGATTCAGCAAAAACGATAAATACAGGTATGGTATCTCTAAATGGTTTTGAATTATCGGGATAAAAATGAGATAATATCGTAGTACTATCAATTTTTAATGTTCCAGAAACTCCAGTACTAAAGAATTTATTAGTCTGTAAAGTTCCGCTTTGCCCGTACCCTACCAAACTTGACAGGATTAGTATTGTTGTTATTAGTGTTTTCATGGGTTATCCGTTAGTAAATATCAATCCTCCTCCTGAACCTCTCCAGTCCCTCCGCACTCTTCACACCAATCATATACCCGGGTGAAAATATCTCCACAAGTCAGGCACTTGTCTGATTCTGTTTCGCTCATGTCGTCACCACAACAGGACAGGAAAATTGCGCCTGTCCCATCGCATTCGGGGCAATCTTCTGCAACATGGTCAAACTGTTTGCCGTGTTCGATGTGGTCGTGTGTTTCTTGGGTCATGCTTATTTACCTCCTTTAATTTTCTTAATCAAACCTAAAACTCTTTTCTGATCGTCAGCGTCCATACCAACTACGTTGTATAGGATATCCATGCGAGCCTCTATATAGGGTTGCAGATGCGGCATTATCTTGCCTAAATCCCTGTGCAGCATATTGATGTTTTGAGTACACAACTTAACCGTGCTCTCCATCTTATTACGCTTGTAGTTATCGGTACACATCGTAGTCAGTCCTTCAGCGTATTGCTTCAGTACGTCCGATGCGATTAGCACGCTTACCGCGTAGCTAAACTCTATCTCTTCTTTGGTTGGTTTATTCATGTATATTTTTAATAATGTTGGATAGGTCTAAGTTTATTTCTATTAATGTTAATATTTTATCCGTGGAAGTCGTATCTCCTTTTACGTGTGCCGCCATCTGCATAGCTATTAATCGGGCTGCATATTTTTTGTCTTTTGGGCTTAGCATATTTTTTACATTAAATCAAAATTATTTTCCATACCTCAAACCTAACTAAATTATTTGATATTATCTAATATTATTTTAAATTATCCCCAAAGCCAGTCATCTTTTTCTCTTCGGAACGCTTCGGCTTCTTCTTTGAACGCTTTAAGGGCAGCTATTAGCACGTCTTGTGTCATTGTTTTATCTACCAGACGGGCGGCCACCGTTTCTTCGATCGTGCCCTGCGTAATCAGGTGTGTGTTAACAACCGACTCTGGTTGCCCTTGTCGGTCTAACCTTGCTACGGCCTGTTGGTATAGTTCTAGTGAGTTAGGTAAACCAAACCAGATGATGTGCCAACCTCCGAACTGTAAGTTCAATCCGTGCCCAGTCGATTTGGGGTGTGCCAGTAGCACCTCAATCTCTCCGCTATTCCAACGGTCGATTTCCGCTGAGCCTTCCAGCTTCACTACGTTCTTAATCCTTTGTTTGATCCGCTCGATGTCACTAATGAAGCAGTAGAATACAATCACAGGCGCACCGTTTAGGCTCTCTATCATTTCCTCCAATGCGTCTAACTTCGCATCGTGTACAACGTGGTAATTATGGTCTGCATCATAAACGGCACCGTTACAGAACTGTAATAACTTAGTATAAAGAGCCCCAGCATTGACTGCCGTAATCTCACCTTCCGTGAGTTGTAAGACTGCGTCTCGTTTGAACGCATCGTACTCATCCATGTTAGGGAGGTTTATTTTATGGGTCACGTCGATAACAGGTTTCAAGTCCAGCCAGTCCTCTTTACGCATCGAGATGCAGATGTCGCTTATTTTAGCTTGGATGGACTCCTGCGCTCCTGGTCTTGGTACGTACCGCCTCGTATAATCGTTCTTGACAAAATATCTGTTGCGGAAACCTTCCATTGTCGTGCCTAGCCTTTCCCCTTGGTCAAGTAGGTACATGGGCGCCCACAGGTCGAGCAGCCCATTCGGGGCAGGTGTTCCGGTCAGGTGAATCATGCGCTTAATCTTCTTATGCTTCAGCACCGATTTCATTTTCTTGAAGCGGAGCGAGTCGTGCGACTTGAACGATGTCGATTCATCCAGAACCACCATGTCGAATGGCCAGAACTCTCCGCATAGATTAACGAGCCAAGCGATATTGTCTCTGGAAATTATCCATATATCTGCCTCTGCGGTGAGTGCCTTCTTTCTCTGCGCTGCGCTGCCTATTACTTTGGAGATTTTGAGATGGGAGACGTGTTCCCATTCCGAAATTTCATCGCTCCAAGTCTTCTCGGCTACCAAACGGGGGGCTATGATTAGAGGTTTGCTGATTTCGCACCAGTCTAATAAGTCATTAATTACGGTCAGTGTAGAAATTGTTTTCCCTAAACCCATACTCAGCAGCAACTGACAGAAAGGTGTATTGTGGGCGAAAGTAATAACTCGCTCTTGGTATAGGTGGAAATTATCTCTTGTTTTCATCTGTTGAAAAGGATGTTAAATATACTTACGAATTTATCTTTTGCGAGTGCAGGTTCCCAACACCACACAGTATCGTTCCTCAACATCAATGTGTCCCATTCAAACTCCAACAGGACTTTATCTGCGGCTTTAGTCTCCTCACTCAGAATAGGATCGAACCCAAACTTATCTGCAATTACCCGTAGTAAATTATCTTCTATTTCTTTGTACCCCGTGAGTCTTTTCTTGATCGGGCTCGGAATATCGAGCAGATAGGCCTCTGCCGAATCGTGCATAAGGGCTTGTAAGGTTCGGCTCATATCTGCTACATTAACACTGTGCTGAGCCACCGAGTAAAACTTTGGCAGGTGCCCCCCGAATCTACACTGCATCGACAAAGCATGCGCAATGTCCTCTATGCAAATCATTTCTGGTGTGGGGTCAAATACGTTCATGTAAAGCCCTGTAAATGTCCGAATGCAATTCGGTTCGTATAAGTTTTCTTTTTTCATAAGTAGCCTAATAATTTAAGTTTATCGTTAATTAACCGCACCAGCAGGTAAGAATTGTTATCATTTATGGCCACAAGCTAACATTATTGGTTCGCTTGTGGCAGGTTATGGCTACAAGCGATTAGTTAGGCGTAATGTTAAAGACCCCTCAACATCCATTCGTTATAATCATTACCAAATCTATTTATACCAACTCTAATGATGTTATCAAATGAAACCAACCATTGAGACCAAACATCAAAATTCATAACTAAAGCTTCGTTTGTTTCAGGGTAAATCTTTTCTACTCTACCACAGTTAATTTGTAGATTTGATGATTTTACCCATACAATGCTACCCTCTTTGATAACATCAGAAACACTACGCATAACAGCACCTATATTCAATTGCTGGGCTTCTGCTTCATTCAAGTTTTGTTTTTCTAACATAATTCTGTTTTTATTTAAAGTTTAGTAATTCTAATTCCGCAACTAAATATAGCTTCAAAACGTTAGCAGTAATACTACATTCCATCTCCGAATTAAAGTATCAAATCCATATCTGGTGAATTACATTTAAGGGCTTCTTCAACATGCTCAAAATTAATCATATCCCTAAATGGATTGTCATCAGTATATTTTATTTCAGCATCGACTATTTGTAATTGCTGGACATGAATAATATGCACAAGCAATCTAATAGCATCGTTTTTATCCATTTTATCTAATTGTAATATTGCTTGATGCTTGTGTTCGCAATACATAGGGTCATCGCCTTGAACCCCTACATGATTAATACCCATAACCATCTTTGCTATTTTCTGTAATTCTTGTTTTTCCATTTTGTTATAAAATTAAATTTAGTGCTGATAATCCACCCAGCAGGTAACAGCGTATAAAAGATATGGCTAAGCGATTAGTTAGCGGCAATAGAACATAAATCCTGTCTGAACTTTATTACCGCCTTCCAAACCTATTATTTCTCCTTCGATGCTATCCGGGTTGTGAACTGTTTTTAATGGTTGTGTTGCAATCATTGGTTCACTCTTAACTTCAATTCCGTGTGCTTTTAATCGTTCGGTTATATCTTTAGGGTCTTTACAACCTGCAACACCAACTTTGCCGCCTAAATTAAGTTCGGATATCATTGATAAAATCATAGTATTAGTTTTCCCTAATAATCTACCGCCACTAACGGCACCTATATTCAATTGCGGGTTTTGTGGTTCATTCAAGTTCATAGTTTCTAATTTAATTTTGTGAATAATTCAAGTTTTGTGCTTCGTAAGTCCGCAACTAAATATAGCTGCATTCCGTTATAGGTAGTATTTCTTTTGCCATCCGATTTTTACTTCCCATGTATTTCATAATAAATGCCAAAAATATTTGTCTATAAAAATAGGTATGTCAGTTTCAAAACGAATTACTTCGTGCCTTTGTCGCATCGCTATGCTATCACGCTGGAATATTTTCTGCAAAGGGCTTAAATCCTTATTGCCGTTCTTAATCTCCACGTACACTGTCACTCCGTCAGGCACCATAACAATCTGGTCTGTAGCGCCTCTATTAGAGGGAGAAACGAATTTATACGACCTGCCTCCTGCGATAGCTACTGCTTTTTTAAATTTTGCTTCTAATTTTGCTTCTGGTCCCATGTTAGCTGTTTATCCAATCGTTCCAATCATTCTGATCATTCCGATCATCCGTTAGTACTTCCTCGGCACACCTTAGTATGTGTAAACCCATTTCTGGCACTACGCAATTACGCAACACTTTTCGTTTATCTATGCCTGTGTAGCTGTCCAAGTCGAAGCCTAGTTTTTCAGATAGAAACTTCCTCTCTTCAGGTTTTTTGCAAGTTTCTAACTTCTCGAACTCCATAGGCTCTATGTGGAAATTACACCAAATGGCGTGCCGGTGTAGTATTGTACTCGGCTTTATCAAAGGGGCGTAGTAAGGTATTACATTCTCAATTACCCACAATCCTTTATACCACTTTTGCAATAGGATTATCTCGGCGTACAAAGTCATATCGGGGTAAACGATTACTTTATTCATTGTCCGTAACCTACTATGTGTAGGGCAAGGAGGAGATGCCCAAATAATATCAAACTCTTTAAAGTGGTCTAGTAGGTATTGGTGGGCGTCCCCTACAATTACAGTATCGTTTGGGAAGTGCTCTTTGTATATAGCTGCTATATTAGGGTCGTACTCTACGGCTGTAATTTCGTACCCGTCACCCCATAGTTTTCTGTTACCCCCTATTCCTGCGTATAGATTCAGTATTTTCTTTTTCATCTTCTTTAATTATCTACCCAATCGTTCCAATCATCCGTTAACAAATTCGTTCCACTCTTTTGCTTTTCGCCACAAGTCCCAGAAGGCAAGTTCGGCGGTTTGTTCGACCACTGAGTTGCCAATGGCACGGTGAAGATCCTCTGTAAAGTTGTACCCATTAATTGAATACTCCACGCTGGATTCAACCGTGCGGGGCTCTTCCCATTCGTGCTGATAAATTCCTTGACCTGCGGGAAATCGGTGTTCATAACGACAGCATTCGGTAGCTGACTGAGGTGTGGCCTTTCCTTTGAGTCGAAATGTTCCTGCGAGTTCGCCCCCTTGTAGTCTCTGGTTGCTGGTGTCGGCCAATTCTTCATCTCTCCGTACACTGCTGCATCCCTCATATTTGAGAAGCTGCTCCTGCCCGGTCTTGTTTCGTTCATCTCCTTGTCTATCGCTTTGTCCGTCTTTGGGGGCAGTTGATCCATCGTTGTTGGTGTTGGCCAATTCTTCGCTGCATTGCTCAGTCCTTGCTGTTTGCTCTTGGCACTCCTTCTGTCTGAGCAATCTGGTGTTGGCCAATTCAGTGCTTGGTGAGTCAGAGATGTATTTTTCTTCATTCCGTCTGCCGTGTAATAAGCAGTCCCTTTCCACACCCATCCTAACTCTTTTGCTCTCTCCGGTGATATCTCTCCTTGTTGTGTTGTCGCAGGGGTCGCCCAGTTCAAAACCTTGCTGTTCAAGTCTATCGTCCATCCCTTCTCCTCTTTGCGTTGGTAATTTCCCGACTCTGGTAGGTCTAGGCTCCGGAAGTCCCGGCTCTGCGGAGTTGGCCACCCTAATTGCGAGGATGAACAATCTTTCCCGCCGTTGAGGAGCGCCAATTTCTTCCGCTGAGTATATTCCTGCCTCAACGAAGTAGTCCATTTCTTCCAGTTCACGTTTAACCACGTCGAACCCGAGTGTAAGGTGACCTGCGACATTCTCAAAGAAACACCATCCGGGTTTAATAGTTCTGACGTGTTCTCGAATGAAGGGCCACAGGTGACGTGGGTCATTTTCTCCTGCTCGGTTACCAGCCAGGGAAAATGGCTGACAAGGGTATCCGCCAATAATTCCATCAATGAGTCCTCGAAACGGTTCCGGATTGAAGGTTTTAAGATTCGTCCAGATAGGTGCTGGAGCCACCAGACCCGCTTCCATTGCAGCAAGAAGGTTTTCCACGATAAAGGCTTCGATTTCCACATAAGCACAGGCTCTAACTTCTCGAAATATTCTTTCAAGTCCTCTTTCGATTCCACGTATTCCGGGGCATAGACTGATGATAACGGGTGATTGTTTGGTAAAATCCACATTTATATTTGTTTGTTGGTTAATTCTAATTCGTCTATTGCATGTTCAGTACTGCCTACTCTAACATAGCTCCTTTGATTTCCATACTTCTTGTAGCTCAGTGTTCCGCATCGCTTCCACCCCTCTAAATTCAGAAGCGCATTATGGATATACTTGGTATTGTAAGCGTTCATATCTGCTAAATTGTTGTTGAACAGCTCGCACCAAACCTCTGCGGTGCAAATCTTATCTCTGCGAACTGTTCCTTCCTGATCTCTGGTGCTGGTGTAGGACACCCGCTCATACCGGCTCATCTGCTCCCAATTCGCTGGAAGTAGCATCTCCGCAAACCCTTCAATGAGTCCTGCACGCTCGTCCGATTCGGTGTGAAGTCGTTGTTGTTCTCCCGCCATTTCTTCTAGTGCTTTGGTTAAGTACAGTTTCTCCCCTTCTTTGTATCTGTAAACGGCCTCTGCCCAAATTTCGTCCGCATTGATCGTTCCAGGTATGTACTTCTTAGTAACCGAAAGCGGCCAAAAACGTCTGCCCCCTGTGGGGTCTTTCATAAAAGACCATTCGTTCGTAGACCCAAAAAACACACCTTGGCGTTTAAAGTTCGTGTTGTACCTCATAAAAGGCGGACGGAAACGATCTTCGCGCTTAGATATAAAATTCTTAACCGCCTCGATATCCCCTTTTTTAATCGCTGATAACTCAGCCATCTCGATGATCCACGCTCCCTGAAGTTGAATGTATGCGTCTTTACCTGTCACGCTGTCTAAGGTGTCTGAGAACCATTCTCCGCCCAAGTCGTATAAAAGCGAACTCTTACCTTGCCCCTGCCCGCCAATAGTTACGACCATATAGTCGAACTTGCAACCCGGTTCGTGAACTCTGGCGACTGCAGCCACAAGCGACTTTCGAGTAACGGCTCGGGTGTATTCCGAATCCGGTGCGCCAAGTTGGTCGATGAACAGCGTATCCAGTCTAGGCACGTCGTCCCAAATCAGTTTCGCTAGATATTCTTTAACCGGATGGAAGGTGTTGTCTCTACAAGCAAGCACAAAAGCATCCTTGCTCTTAGCGGTGTGATACATGTTGTAACTTTTTTCAAAGTAGTGTCTCACGCCCGATTCGTCGTCGTCTCCTACCTCTCTAATCTTCTTATCAGAATGCCAAGGCACACCGCCTTTTGCATAAAGTCGGTAGTCGAACTCATTGGCTGAAAATCTACCTTTGAGATTCGGATCATTGCGAAGAACCAGTAAGAAGTTATCTATGGTTGGTGCGTATTCGTGTTGTTTGTTCACTTCCATCTGACCGAGCCAGTCTGTACCCCCTTCGGTAATACTATCACCTAGTTTGAAAATGCCTAGCTCCTGAATTACTTTTGGGTCTGTCCGTGCTAAGTTATTCATGGATTGGAAAGATATTTTTTGCGTACCATCCCCGTCCATCACCCCAAACTTATGGATGCGAACTAGATCGAAAGCATTATGTATGTGACCATTGTTTGCCGGGTCCGTGGAGTGGTGGCTGTACAGAAACTTGTCCTGGTAAACAAGTGCCCCTGAACTACCTTGCCCCTCAGTATAGGTGTACCTGCCCTCTCCTGCCTCCACATACGTCTCAGGGATGAACTCTTCTATGGCTTGATGGATACTATAAACCCTGCAAAATGCGCCGATCACACCTTCTTTCTCAAGCGGGTCTTCTTGCTTTTTAAGGTCAGAGCGTATAATCTCACTCTCCGTTGGGCAAAGAGGCCATTCCGAGACGTTCTTCCAATCCCTGTATTCGGCTAAAGTATCGTCTACGCCTAGCCATTTACCTTCTTGCTCTTTAAAGTAATAATCACCGTCCTTCGCCGTAGATGGCCAGTACATCAACCGCTCAGACTGAAAAGTAGTACGGTCGAAATATTTCATACCTACCCCATCTGCAATCTTGCGCCCTAGCGCCTCGTACTCTTCCGGTGATGCAGGTCTGTCAAGCGGCAGTACCAAGCGAAACCTTGGGGCGATCATGGAATGCTTATGGGTGGAATATACGACCGCTGCTATTGGGAAGTACATACAAAAGTCATCCCACAGTTCAGAGTATCCAAAATCTATATCTAAAGTTAATATTTGACGGTGCTTGATAAACCCTTTAGCCCTTCTGCCTTCTAAAAGATACCCGCCAACAAAACCACCAACGTCTTTAATCTCATCTTGTCTTGGCCTAGGAGAGGACATGTATGAGGCATAACTCTCCGCTGTCCGGTGAGTTTGAGACAGACGCTTTGTAATCTTAGCCCACGGCCACTGCTCGTTGTGATAGGCGGCTTGGCGATGGGGCGTTGTTGCTATGTCTAATGGGGTTGCGTTCATTGGTTTAGCCCTTTAAAAATATGTGCAATTACATCTACTGTCCAGCCGTTTCCAAGCATTTTATACCGGTTTGTTTTTGCAACACAATCGGTATATCCAATCGGTACTGTTTGTAATTTTTCACATTCAGTAGGCGTTAGCATACGGTGTGCTTCTCTGTCACCATCTAAAAAGCCTTCTCTTATACTTACTGCTGGTCTTGAACTCCCTCTTATACCTTTCCAATATGTTGCAGTTAACGTATTGAAAATTTGTTTACGTTTAAAAACTCTATCAATACCGCAACTTGTTGGGAACCCCTCACCATCAATATAATCTAAAACATTGTATTCCGATTGTTTCGGTTGTTCTACATTCGGTATATTAGTCCAGTACAATCTTCGCCCTGCTTGTGGTACAAATTTAGCACTTGTAATTTCAATAGGTTTTACACCCAATGCTTCTGTAATTACATCTTTCCACTCCTTCTTCATAATCACATTTTCAAGTAAAAAGTAAGTTGGTTTCACTTCGTTTAATACCCTTACAAATTCCCAAAACAATTTACTACTTACATCTTCAAAGTTTAACTGTTTCCCCGCAAAACTAAACCCTTGACACGGAGAGCCACCAATCACCAAATCTATCTTGTGAGGGATGAACCAAGGGTCAACCTGCGTTACATCTCCGATATGGGTGATATCCGGATAATTAGCTTTGCTTACTTGAATCGCATATTTGTCGATTTCAGAGGCGTAGTAATTGGTTACGGGAATACCAGCTCTTTCCAGAGCAATCCGCCCGCAAGACATCCCGTCGAATAGTGATAATATGTTCATATTAGTTATTTTTTATAGTAAAATGATTCTTCTCCTGCAGCTTTTAAAGGCATATCTTTTGCCCAATCTGGAAGCATTAGCATTAGCCTGTTAACTTCATCTAACGACCCCACACCAACCGGCATTTCGGTAACTGACTCATCGTGTACATGTAAAACGGTTTTGTATCCTGCTCGGTCTAAGTTCTGCAAACCGTTCATCAATATATCCCTAGCGGTTGCTTGCGCACAATTTTCCGCCAATTTCCCAGAATACGTGTCCATCTTACACCATTTTTTTTTGGTCTGGTCAACCCCCCAATATACAATTCGCTCTCCGTATTCTCCTTCCTCGAGAGATGTGCTTATATAGACCAACTCCCTACCACTAGGCAACGTAAAAAATAATGAATTACCTACCGTGTGGAATGAAAGTCCTCTATTTGGTGCTAAGTATTCACTTCTTACTAGCGTTTCGTGTACATACACTTTGGTCTTAGTTTTTATAGCTTGTATAGCTTGTATAGCAGCAGCCTGTAATGCGTACCAAAAACTTACAATGCTTGGGTTAGCGTTGCGCCACCCTTTCACAATAGCGGGCAGTTCTTCCTCGGTAAGGCCAGAGTTCAGAGCCCCTCCGTTTATTAGCGCACCTACGGATCCCTGATAACCAAGTAAAAGCGTACTTATTTTACCCTTTTGTCGCCAATGCGAATCTTTGGTTATACTTTCAACAGGTATGTTAAACATTTTGGCCGCTGTCATTTCGTAAATCTTACCGTGTGTACGGAACACTTCGAGCGCCCACTCCTCTCCTGCGAGCCACGCTATGACAACTCCTTCAATCGCACTATAATCTGAAATGATGAATCGCTTACCAGGTGCGGGTATAAGCGAACTTCGTAATAAGGAAGAGAGCGTATCGGGTATAGCCCCGTAGGTGAACTCAAGCCAGTCAGGATCATTCAGCATGACTAAATCACGTATAGGTTCTATGTTCTTGACATTTCCTCTTGGAAAGTTTCCGGTCTGTATCAACCTGTGAGAATCTCTCCCCGTGCGATTAGCACCATAATATTGGTGAACACCTCGAATCCGTCCATCCTTGCACACGCATTCTAGCATCCTCGGGTATTTCTTCACAGAGGTTTTGGAACCCTCTTGGCGTATCTGAAGTACGCGCTTAACCACTTCGCTATCCGTGCTTTTCAGGATAACGGGTATGCTTTCCTTATTTAAGGATTTTATATCTTCGCCTGTTTCTTTAAAGAGCCACTTCTTCAACTGCGCTACACTCTTAGGGTTATCTAGTCCTGTCAGTTTCTCCGCTTCGGTAAGTAGGTTAGCTTCATAGTGGTTAATGAGCGCTATAGCATTGCGCACAAAGGGTATGTTAATGCCGACACCGTTCTTATTTATCTTCATATCTAAACACCACTGTTTATGCTCGAACTCACTTATATTGTAGAAACTTAACTTCTTAGAAATCTCCCACTCTGCTTCTACATCCTTCTTACAGTAATCTATGAACTGCGCCCACTTGACAGGATCGTGCTCAGGCAGGTTTCGGGTTCTGAAATCATTGGCTTTTGTGGGTTTACAAGGTACACAAAAATATCTAATTAGTGCAGACCCGCTTTTATCTTTTTGATTCTCTAAGTTTAGAACAGCTGCTGCTTGTTCCAGATTCATAGGCAGTCCACACATTGCCGTACGCACCTGTGTACATTCCCACTGCTCAACCGGCAATTCTATCCCGAGCCATGATTCTAATTGCGAAATCTCGAAGGCGGCGTTGAAGGCTTTCTTCTTTATATCCGGATTAGTTAAATCTGAAATTATATATACCGGTATGGGGTTTCCTTTCAGTAAGTCCACGCAGTGCGTAGGGTTGTCATCGTATTTGAATCCGAATAAAATAACCTCCACTTCCTCAGCATAACGATAAGCTCCGGCTTTCAGCAGATCAATTTCACAATACGTTTCTATGTCGATGTGGAGTGAAGTCATTTTGTTAGGTAGGTATTTGGTAAGTTTAAAACTTTAAGTAGTGTTATTATGCCTGTTGGCCCCTCTTTTATTCTATTGCAGTAAGCGCAATCTTCTTTAGTACACTCGTGAGTCTGCCCTGTTGTGGTGACTTCGATTTTGTCTAAATATTTTTTTAAGTCGCTCATTGTGGGACAACAAATGTATAAATTTATTTCAATAAAAATTATTTTTTTTTATCGAATATTATTTTTATGTTTGTAGTCGACAATTGAAGTAAAACAAAAACAGAAATGGAACTACAAGAAACATGGTGGGAGAAGTTAGATGGGCTAACTACTAAAGAGTGCATGCCTTTAGAGGGCACACCTCAGCAAACCATTTACTCTGCCCTTAGAGATAATAAGCGCAAACTGAAGGGTCGGCAGTTCCGCATCCAGACAGACAAGAAGAGTAAGGCTCAATTTGTTTGTCGCTTAAAATAGAAAACCAAAACAAATATGAAAATAGTAATCAATGTAGAAGCTGACTCAGTAGAGGAAGCGCAGGCCGCTTTTGCTCAATTAGCAGGCACGGCTCAATTAGCAGGCACAGCGCAAGAAGCTAAAGAAGAAACTGCTCAGGTAGAAAAGCCGAGAGCATCGCGCGCAAAACCGGTAGATAAAGTTGTAGAAACGCCTGCGGTAGCTGATCCTTTGGTAAACGCTCCTGAGACTAAGGTAGTACCTATTAATGCTGACCCTCTAGCTGGACAAGCTACATCGGTCGGCCCACTAACTGCCGCTCCGGTAACTCAAACTACCGCTGACCCACTAACTGCTGCTCCGGTAACTCAAACTGGCCTAATCTCCTTGGCGACGCTTCGTGAGCAAATTGGTAAGATGGGCGACAAGCGTCAGCTAGTTAAAGACTTGATGGGTAAGTACTTCAAGTCGGACGGACAGCCTTGCGAAAGACCTCCTGACTTACAAGAGAAGGACTACCAGTCATTCTTTGACGCTTTAGAGTGGTTGTAGTATTATGGGAGAAGCATCAGCACACGCAAAACTATCACCATCGTCTGCAAAGCGGTGGTTAGCCTGCACGCCCTCTGCGCATTTCGAGTCGCAGTTTCCAAACGTGGAGACTGTGTTCGCCGCAGAGGGCACGCTTGCCCATGCCGTAGCCCAAGAAATATTAGAGTTCAGGCTAGGCTTGCAAACCGAAGAGAGCTACATCGACAACCTAATCAAACACCAATCTCATAAGCTGTACGCCGATGAGATGTTAACGCATGCCGAGCAGTACGCTGACTTCTGTCTGTACGATGCAGAAGAGGGTGACGTGTGCGCCGTAGAGACTCGGTTAGACATTACGGAGTTCGTGCCGGAAGGGTTCGGTACAGGTGACTTTATGCGCGTTCACATAGAACGCAAAGTATTGAAGTTCAAAGACCTCAAATATGGAAAGGGCGTTGCCGTTTCGGCTATTGATAACGAGCAGCTCAAAATATACGCATTGGGTGCTCTGGCGTGGTGGGGGTGGGTGTACGACATCGAAACCGTTGAGGTGAGCATTTATCAGCCTCGCATCAATAACAACTCTACGTGGAGTATATCAGTAGTAGACTTAGTGAACTGGGCAGAAACGGTCGTTAGACCTAAAGCTAAATTAGCGTTTGTGGGAGAGGGAGAGTTTGTAGTGGGCGACCACTGTAAGTTCTGCCGTGCCAGAGTACGTTGCCAAGCCTTAGCCGATCATAATTTGGATCTGTTCAAACACGAACTAAAGTCAAGTGAGGAGCTATCCGATGAATCCTTAATCGAAATTGTGAAGAGGGGCAGCTTACTCGCTGCCTGGTACAAGGATATTGAGGAATATGTGCTGAGTGAGGCGGTCAAAGGGAAGCATTGGGAGGGGTTTAAATTAGTGGAAGGCAAGAGTAACAGAGTGTTTGTTAGCGCGTCCGCTACGGAGGCTAAACTGCTCGAAGAAGGGTTCACCGATATATACACGCCGGAAGTCTTACTAGGTATAACTGCCTTAAAGAAGAGTATAGGTGCCAAGGCATTCAAAGCGTTCGTCGAACCAGATTTGCGCAAGCCTGCGGGTAAACCGACTTTGGTGGGCGTGGATGACCCAAGACCTGCGTTCGATGACGCACTTAGTGTGTTCAAGGATGCTGAGATTTCGGCAGAGATAGGAGAGGAGGGTGATGATGATTAAGGAGCAATTTGAACACATATCCGACTGGCAAACCAAAACATTCGGTCAAGCCACAGCACTATCTAAGATTGTGCATCTGAAGCAGGAAGTACAGGAGTTGGAAGCAGATATCCGTTCAGGTAATATAGAACGGAGATTGGAGTATGCAGATTGTTTCATACTTTTGTTCGGCGCGGCATCCTCTGATGGTATGTCGTACCAAGACATAACCGCTTGCATTAATGAGAAGATGCGTATCAATGAAAATAGAGTGTGGGGTCTTCCGGACGAGAATGGGGTAGTTAATCATATTAAAAGTTAAACAAGTAAATCAAGTAAATCAAGTAAATCAAGTATAAACAATTAAATCAAGTGAAAATGTCAGATCTACAATCAAATGAAGTAGTAACCGGAGAGTGCCGGTTATCGTACGTAACCTTGGCGGAGCCAACGTTAATGAAGGGTGCAGCTAAGGCCACCTACAGTGTTAAAATTCTAATCGCAAAGACTGACACGGCAACGCTTAAAGCGTTAGGTGCGGCTCGGGATGCGGCTAGAGCCAACGGCGTGGCCGAAGGCAAGAAGCCTTTTTCTACCTACAATGCCGCTAAATTAGCTTCGATGAACTTAACCTTGAAGGATGGCGATGAGTCAGATCGCGATGAGGAAGCGGGTTGCTGGTTACTGAATGCCAAAACACCCGAAGATAAGCCACCAGGTGTTATCAACGAGAAGAAAGAGCGTACTAAAGATCCTATCGAGATTTACTCAGGTATGTATGGTAGAGTTCACTTGCAGTTGTTTCCTTACGACACAAATGGCAACGCGGGTATAGGGGTTAGCTTGCAGAATGTGATGAAGACTAAAGACGGTGATCCGCTAGGTGGCGCACGTAAGCGCCCAGAGGATGTGTTTGGTTCTCCTGCAGATGCAAGTCCTTTTGAGACAAGCGGAAGTCCTATCTAATCGTATTAGCTTAAAACAAGAAAAGCCTCTCAGAAATGGGAGGCTTTTTTATTTGAGCGGGTAGTGGGACTCGAACCCACTTTACCCAATCGCTGCAAAACCACGTAGGAATTACAATGCAGGTATACTCGCTACCAATCATCAATAGTTTTACCTTTTACAATATTGTACACTTGCCAAGTTAGTTCCAAATCGTAGACTGCATCGTGCAACTTACTATCGTCCACATCAACGCCAACCCATTTAGCGACTCTGTGTAGCTTGAATGAGGGCATTTTATGACGGTCGGGCATCAAGTACTGTCCTGCTAACACCATAACATCTATCCCATTCTGCCAAAAATAATTTCCGAAACTACTATCCCCCTCTAGCACGAATAAATTACGGAGAAATTCATTATCGAACCAGCTATTGTTATACCCCACCAGGAAGAACTTGTCTTCCGGATTGAACAGGTCAATGTGCTTATCCAATAAATCCACAAACCTTCCAAACTGAACGGTTCTATGCTCGTAAGCCATAACTGTTTCCGGGTCTACACCAGATACTTTCAAAGCCATCTCATCAATTACCGCTTTCTCATGCGGTCTTATCTTCAAATCAATTACTTCTGTAATCTTACCGTCTATGACTACCATAGCGGAGAGCTGGTGGATGCTGTGCTGCCAGTGTTTAACGCCGGTAGTCTCTACGTCAAACACTAAAATCTTCTCCATCAGTAAAAATTTAAAAATAAACAGCCTCCGTAGTCACGCTTGAATATCGCAAGCGCCTCCTGTTCGGAGTGCGCCTCTATGCTTACGGTGCGTGATCTGCCGTAATAGTCTTCATATTCTATTTTAAATTCTTCTGTTGTCATAATAAAATATCTGTTAAATCATAAATTATAGCCTTAAAGCTACCTTTGTTTTTTCGGTGTTGTTTGCTGACCTTATCACACCATCTGTTCATTACCGATGCGTCGTCATGCCCTCCGGTATGCGCCTTGGCGTGATTAAGTTCTATCAAGTCAAACACCTCACTTGGGCGGTTGCCGTTCTTCAAAGCGAGTCCTATCAGGTTGAACACATAGGGGTGTTTGATATCTTTCATCCGGTGTATCGCCTCTGTGCTATCTGTGAATATCTCCACCTTGGTCAGCGGTACTAGGTCTTTAGTGAATAAGAGAGTCACTGCATCGTTTATTGCGTAAAGTTCTCCTTTAGCAATCTTATCTATGTGATGCACGTAACCTGCGACTCTGTACTCGAACTGGTAGCACTTTATAATGTAGGCATAGCCACATCCACCTCCTGCGTTGTTCACATTTACCGATGCGTCTGTATAGATTTGGATGTTCACTACAAATCCTCCATTATCTCATAACTAATCTCACCACCCGTTCTATCCACCATCTCTATGCCCATTTGAAGGTCTTCCTTCTCCGCCCAAGCCAATACCTCTTGTAGTGACACATTGTCTAGCATAGAGGCGTCAAAGTGCAGCATCCTAACATTACCCACGTTAATTGATGCCAGTTTAAGCGCTGCAATGTAAATAGCGGAGGAGGATAGCTGCTCCTTGGTTAGCGGATAGCCGTTGTAAGTGATCCCCTCATCGGCAAAGCCAAAGCCCTTGGGCATCTTAGCGCCTTTAATGAGGGCGTCTTTCTCTGCCATAAGGTCCTTAACGGCTAAGTCCTTCTCGTGTGCGATGTCTTTAAGCCCGGTCAGGCTCTCTAGGGCGATGCGTAGTCGATTGTTCTCTTCTATGCGTATATTTTGTTGCTTTAAGGCGGTGAGTGTCTCTGAGAGCTCCGATACGTGCTCAGGCGTCTTAGGTTGCAAGTCCGGTGCGCTTAACTGCTCATCCAGAGTATCCAACTTAGCCCCTATCTGTTTCAACTCCTCTAGTAAGGCCTGCTGGCGCCTCATTAGCTCCTCTTCCTGCCCTGTTAATTGGGCGTAGTAGCGGTTGTGGCTCTCTACACCCAATAGTTCCTTCTGCAAGTCCTCTGTGGGTGTAGGCTCAAGCGGTAGCTTCTCATCCACGTACTTACCTTTGTAAGTAATCTCCACTCGGTCCACATCCCGATTAGCCTCCTTGCGATCTTCGGTCGCCTTGACGTACCGCTCATCAATACCACTAAAGTCAAGCCCTAACAATTTCTCCAAAGACTTTCTCTGCGCTGCTGGTGATTCGTTCAGGAACTTATCAATGTCAAAACTGCCGGGGCTGAACCACTTGATGATGTCTGTGATGACTGAGGTCTTGCTTCCATCGCTGCTGATTAGGGTTAACTTCTCCCCGGCTTTGGTTTCTGTGCTCAACTCCCACTCAATCCGATCCCCTGAAGTGAACTCCATGACGTACATACCAGAGGTTTCTCCGGCCCTGACAAGGTGGTCTGCTTTCAGCTTTAAAAGCCGGTCTTTCAGCGAGCGGAGCAAGGTAGACTTACCTTTGTTGTTGCCCCCCATCAGGATTGCCGTTGCTCCGTTGAGGTTCAACTCTTGCTCTGCGATGGCTTTTACATTGGTTACTTTAATTCTTTTTACTTTCATTTTTTTTGTTTGGTTAAGGTTTAAAAAGGTTCGCACGACTCTGCGCATCCGCCGTACTCTATTTGGTCTAACTCAAAATCAAAATTAGGCTTATTGGTGTCAGAGTATTTTAGGAAATCTTCATCGATTAGTAACCTCAAATCTGCCATTGATCGGTTCTCCCTAAAAAAATAATAAGGTGCGTGGCCTTGCGTCCTGCTAGGTGGTGTGAACATAGAGTACTTTCTCTCCATATCTTCAACCCATGTGTCGTTTGGCGCTTCCAATGCTTGTGTGAGTATTTTCCTGTCTGTTTTTTTATAGCACCTTCGGCAATTACCTTGGTGCTCCATCAAACCTAGATCAAAAGGCTGCTGTTTAAAGAATTGCAGTACGTCTGCTTTAGCTATCTTCCACTCGTATAGTGGGTAGTACTGTTTCTCAATTAAAGCCTTTTCGAGTTTAACACGTCCCGGTTCATCGAATCTGTACCCTATCGCCGTAGTGTATTTTTTGTGCTCTCCCCACCCTATACTTTTCATATATGCACGGATGGGGTTTGTCTTCAATTCGCGGGTACAGTGGGGGAATTGGGTGTTGGGGATACCATACTTCTTTATGACCTCTTCAAAAACGCTTCCGTCTCTTTTAGCGGTTTCAAAATTAACCACTTTGTACGTACTTCCTTTTCGCTTGTTGTGATGCACAATAGCTTCGACCCATGTAATAGGTATACCCCAATACTTAGTAATATTAGCAACAAAAACCAGCGTTTCTTCTTTCTCCCTGCTGGTGTTGGCAAATACGAAAATCATTTCATACTTTTCTTGGTAGCGGTCATGCAGGAGTTTAGCCATAAGCGCGGAAGTCCTACCCCCTGATACGGATACTAATAGCTTCTTTTTGCTTAGCATGGGTAATCCTCCGCTAGTATAGAGGTTAAGGTTTCTAGGGTCTTCATAATTTATTTGGTTAGGATAGTTCCATTTCAGCACATCTTTTCATGTCTGCCAAAGCGGCCTCGTTGTTTTCAAAAAACCGTGTAGGACTGACCCGAATTTCAGATGACTTTTTATAGATCATCAGGGCAGCAAAAATAGTGGATGTTCTTTCTTCAAGTTCTTTGCCTTTTTTGCCTGCTAATTGAACTACCCACCCAGCCCTGCAATGCGTAGTATCGCAGGTGTGCCATTCTTCCATGTTTAAAGCATTCGGCGCAGATACGGCTTCTAATATTTTGTTGTGTATATTTGAAAGTTTAGGTATTGTAATCTTGCTTTTTTTTCCTTTTTCCTTTTTTTCACCTGTTAAACTGTGATATTTGAAACAGTCGGAACATCTGGAACAGTCGGAACATCTGGAACAGTAGGAACAGTCGGAACAGCTGGAACAGCCGGAACATTCGAAACAGTCGGAACAGCCGGAACAGTCGGAACAGTCGGAACAGTCGGAACAGCCGGAACAGTCGGAACATCTGGAACAGTAGGAACAGCCGGAACAGTCGGAACATCTGGAACAGTAGGAACAGCTGGAACAGTAGGAACAGTCGGAACAGCTGGAACAGCCGGAACATTCGAAACAGTCGGAACAGCCGGAACAGTCGGAACAGTCGGAACAGTCGGAACAGCTGGAACAGTAGGAACA
>Ga0208770_1000081_pt1 | contig 70057 bp, 66 predicted proteins | sample AntAceMetag02UK9_FD_184771 | JGI IMG/M metagenome (GOLD analysis project Ga0208770, IMG submission 184771) | Saline lake microbial communities from Ace Lake, Antarctica - Antarctic Ace Lake Metagenome 02UK9 (SPAdes) (version 2) | ecosystem: Environmental > Aquatic > Non-marine Saline and... | reverse complement strand
TACAGCTTCTCCAGTATGGTTCATCAGTAAGTCCAACTCACGCTCAGTTTCAACAGCCGTTCCCATATGATGGTGAAAAGAAATAGGCATTCCAAAATCACTACAAAACTCTGCAAATAAAGTTAATTTTTTTCCATAAATTTTAAAATCATCATCACTAAGTTTTCTTTTAGTATTTAAAGGCGCATGACGAACATTTTGTATTGTTCCAGCTGTTTCCCCATAGGCCATACAGGCAGCACCTAGTTCTTTAAATAAAACTAATTGGCCTAAAACTCTGTCTTTTTCTTTTTCTAAATCACTATCTAAAACTGTTCCGGAAAACCAACCTGAAGCAAGATTAAGTTTATGTTTTTTTAAGATAGGTCCTAATTCTTCAGGGGTAGTTGGAAATTTACCACCTGTTTCAACACCAGAAAATCCAGAAATCTTAGATTCAGTTAAACAAGTTTCTAAAGTTGTTTCTCCTCCTAATTCAGGAAGATCGTCATTACTCCAAGCTATTGGAGCTATGCCTAGTTTAGCCTTCATGATTATATGCTCTTTCTTTGTATGTTTTTAATTCCATAATGAATTCTCATTTTTTTTAAATTTTTGCTCATCGTAATATTTTCCTACTGACAAATACCATACAAAATTATTATCAAAAAAGAATAAATATTTTAATGATTAAAAACTCTGTTATGTTATTTCTAATTTAGATAAGGGGATACAAATGATTAAATTAGCAGTATTAGGTTGTGGAAGAATAGGTCAAATGCATGCAAGAAATGTGAGTAACCACCCAGACTTTAGTTTAGCGGCAGTTTATGATGTAAATAAAGAGTTTGGTGAAAAGATTGCTAATGAATTGAATGTTCCTTTAGTCAGTGATGATAAAGAAATTTTTGAAGATAAAGATATTGACGCTGTCCTTATTGCTTCTCCTACAAATACTCATATTGAATTTATAGAAAAATCAGTTGCAACAAATAAACCTGTTTACTGTGAAAAACCAATTGATTTAGATATTTTAAAAGTAAATGAATGCGCTAAAAGACTCAAGGCTAATAAGGTTCCTATTCATTTAGGGTTTAATAGAAGATTTGATCCAGGTCATGTAGAGGCAAAAGAAGTTCTTAAATCTGGAGAGATTGGAGATCTCCATCAAGTTCTTATTACATCTCGTGATCCAGGGCTTCCAAGCTGGGAATATTATCAAGCAGCCGGGGGCCTCTTAAGAGATATGACGATTCATGATTTTGATATTTCAAGGTTTATGTTAGACGAAGATCCAATTAAAGTTTTTGCTATCACAAATGCTTTAATAGAACCGAAGTTAAAAACAGAATTAAATGATGCTGATACAGTAATGATCATTATGGAAACAGCTTCCGGAAAACAATGTCATATTAATAATTCCAGATCTTCTGCTTATGGATACGATCAAAGAATTGAACTAGTAGGTAATAAAGGCATGGTTTTAAGTGATAATAAAAAGATTAACAATGTCAGAAAATTTTCATCTAATGGTGAGACCACCTCTGTAGTAGAGCATTTTTTTTTAGAGAGATATTATGATGCATTCATGAATGGCCTTAGTTCCTTTGCCTCTTGTATTAAAAATAACACTGCTCCTGAAGTAGGATTTGAAGACGGAAGAAAAGCTCTACTTCTTGCTGAAGCAGCCTATGAGTCACTGAAAACTCATCAAATGATAAGTGTAAATTATGATTGAAAATAAATTAAAAAAAAATTGGTCTAATAATAAAGCTACTTTAAATGGATGGCTCTCTATCCCTAATGCTTTTACTGCAGAAATTATGGCAGAACAAGGTTATGACAGTATAACGGTTGACGTTCAGCATGGTATAATAGATTTTTCTGATTGCGTATCCATGCTTCAAGCAATGAGAGCTAGTGGAGTTGTTCCTATTTCAAGAGTTCCTTGGTTAGACCCTGCTATTATCATGAAAGTATTAGATGCTGGTTCTATGGGAGTGATTTGTCCTATGGTCAATACAAAATCACAAGCTGAAGAACTTGTGTCTTACTGTAAATATCCCCCTCATGGGGTGAGAAGTTTTGGTCCAACAAGGGCAAATATTTCTCTAGGCGCTAATTATTGGAAAGAGGCAAATCAAAATATTGTTTGTTTAGCAATGATTGAAACGCAAGAAGCCTATGATAATGTTGAGGAAATTGCTTCTACTCCCGGTTTAGACGGTCTCTATATCGGGCCAGCAGATTTAACTTTAGGACTTGGTAAAGGAAAACTTGCCCCTGGTTTTGATAGAGAAGAACCTGAAATGATTGAAGCTACAAAAAATATTTTAGCGGCTGCAAAAAAAAATAATAAAATTGCAGCTCTTCATTGTGGAACTCCTGAATATGCAGCTAAAGGTGTTCAGTGGGGATTTGATATGGTGACAATCAGTAATGATGTTAGACTCTTAATATCAGCATCTTCTTCTAGTGTTAAAAAATTTAGAAATTTAATGAATGACGATAATACTGAAATTAAATCTAATAAAGATTCAAGTTCATACTAAAAAGTATTTCCTGTTTTAAATTATAAGATACTTAAAGTTTGTTTAATTCCTGATATTTGAACTTCTAAACTAAATAAATTTCCTGCATGAAAGTCGTTTGTATTTTTCTCTAAATGAAGAGGTGCCCCTAATGAAGTGATAAAGAGTTTTTTTAAATTACTCCCCCCAAGAGTAACGCAAGTAGGTGCTTGAGTAGGAGTATTGAATTTAGAAATTAATTTCCCTTTACTATTATAGCAAACTACACAACCACCTCTAACTCTTGCACTCCAATAATTACCTTCACTATCAACAGTTCCTCCATCTGGAAATCCTGGAGCAGAACCTTTATCAACAAATAAATTTAACTCTTTAAAATAATCGAAATTTTGTTGAATTTGAAACTGCCTAATTGTGTCAGTGGGACTATCTGCAAAATACATAATTTCTCCGCTAGGTGAAAAAGTAATTCCGTTAGAAACTGTGACTTTACTAAATAACTCAGTTAATAGTCCATTTGGAGCAAGCCGATAAACGCTTCCCAAAGGTTTTCTTTTACTTCTATCAGAATTTTCATCAAAAGTGCCAAACACAATTCCTCCAAAAGGATCAACTTTCGCATCATTAATTCTTGTTTGGGGAATATCTATTTCAATATCATGAAGCTTTGTATAAGAAGTTAAATTTTGATTAGCGATGGATATGTGATTGGGAAATCCAATAATAAATCCTAGCTCTTTTCTTGGAAGTATAAAACAGGCCCTATCAGGTAAATTAAATTTTTTACTATTTTTATTTTCATCAATACACCATATTTTTTTTCCTTCAATATCAGTCCACCATAATTGATTATCTCTTGGATCCCAGAAACAACTCTCACCAATTTCATTTTTACAATCTAAAACTAAATCTACTTTGGTGTCTAAAGTATTCATTTAAAAATTTTCTATAATAAGTTTGTCTTTAATTAAAATTAAAGAAATATATTTAAGATTTCCAGCCAGTAATATTTTTAACTTCAAGAAATTCGCTTAGCCCCCATTTACCACCTTCCCTACCATTACCAGATTGTCTATATCCTCCAAAAGGTGTTCCCACATCAGCATACTCTCCATTAATATATACAATTCCGGATCTTAGCTGTTTAGCTACACGGTGTGCTTTTTCCCTATCTTCAGTTTGAATATAATTGCCTAGTCCATATTCTGTACTATTAACAATCTCAATAGCTTCTTCTTCGGTATCAAAGGGAATGATAGATAATACAGGTCCAAATATTTCAGATTTTGAAATATTCATTTCGTTAGTCACATCAGTAAAGATGGTTGGTTTAATAAAATACCCTGTCTTTAGATCATCAGGTTTCTCGATCCCACCAGCTGCAAGTGTTGCTCCCTCTTTAATTCCACTTTGAATTAAATCAATAATTTTATTATATTGAGTTTTTGAAACGACTGGACCAATATGATTTCCCTTATTAGAAGCTAAACCCACTTTGATTGAATTAGCTTCTTCAACTGCCTCTTTAACTGCTTTTTCATAAATTGTTCTTTGAATCAACATTCTAGTTGGAGCATCACAAGATTGACCAGAATTACTCATTACATTTCTCACTCCATCTCTGACGGCATTAGGATAAGAATCAGCAAAAACTATATTTCCACCCTTCCCTCCTAATTCTAAACATACTCTCTTAATAGTATCTGCAGCGTTTATAGAAATAAGTTTTCCAGCTCTAGTTGAACCAGTAAATGAAATCATATCAATATCTTGATGTCCTGATAGGTAAGTACCAACACCTTGACCATCACCATTAACTAAATTAAAAACTCCAGCTGGTAGATTAATTTCATCAATCATTTCTGCAAAAAGCATTGCTGAAATAGGTGAAATTTCCGAAGGTTTCAAAACCATTGTACATCCAGCAGCTAATGCAGGTATAACTTTTAAAGCAAGTTGATTCATAGGCCAATTCCAAGGTGTAATTAAACCACATACACCAATAGGCTCATAAATTATATGATTGTTAGAACTTGCATTAAAAGGCTCTTCGAAAGAAAATTGTTTAAGTTGATTTATAAAATCTTCAATATGATCTAAACCTGTTTGAGCTTGAACGGCTAATGACATATCAATAGGACATCCCATTTCAAAAGAAATAGCTTCGGCCATTTCATGAATTCTCTTTTTATAAACGGCATGAAGTTTTTCTAAGTAAAATATTTTTTCTTCTTTGGAAGTACTAGACCAAGAAGAGAAAGCATTTTTTGCAGATAAAACTGCTAAATTAGTATCTTCCATTCCTCCTAAAGAAATTACAGCAAATGCTTCTTCAGTAGATGGATCAATAACATTACAATGATTTGAAATAAATGGATCCGTCCATTTTCCATTGATATAGAATTTTTTCTTTTCAAGCATTGCTATAATAACTATATCAGATTTTTAATTACCTAATACTTCTTCCACCATCAACCGGTATAGTGCTCCCAGTCATAAATGAGGCCTCTTCACTAGCCAGAAAACACACAAGATTAGCCACTTCTTGAGGATACCCTATTCTTCCAATAGGATGGGCTTCTTTCATGCGAATATTATACTTCGAAATAGAATTTATTTCTTTTTTTAATGAAGTGACCATTTGAGTATCAATAGCACCAGGGGCAACCGCATTCACTCTGATTTTATATTTTGCTAAATCAAGAGCTAAGGAAGCAGTAAAAGAAACAATTGCACTTTTTGATGTCGCATAAGCCAGCATATTTTTTGCTCCACGAATACTCGTAATAGAAGCAAGATTAACTATTGATCCTATTTTAGATTTTTTCAACAAAGGTAAAGTATATTTACATCCAAGAAATATACTTGTTATGTTCGTAGACAGAACATGATTCCAAAGCTCTAAAGATGTTTTTTCGACATCGCCACTTACTCTAATACCTGCATTATTAATTAAGATATCTATTTTTTTATATTTTTTTTCTAAATATTTTTTTAAGTTTTTCCACTGCTCTTCTTGAGTGACGTCAATTGTATAGTATTCTAAGTTTTGACTATTTTTTAAATGAGATTGAGAAAAATTTGTTCCAATAACTTTACAACCTTCACTTAAAAGTTTTTTTACAACTGATTTCCCAATCCCTGTTTCGGCACCAGTAACTAAAGCTATTTTATTTTTAAAGCGCAAAAATTTTAAACGCCTTTACGCTGCTTCTTTTTTCCTTCAGTAAAATCTTTATAAGCTTTTTTATTAGATTCAGTATTATGAACTTCTGAAGTAGGGCTTTCCCAAAAAGCTGACCCTTCGAGCCATTCATATCCATGAGTTTTAATTGAAATCACATAGGTCTTATCTGATTTTTTCGCTCTCAAATATGCCGCTTCTAATTCAGAAGTTGAGGTTACTGTTTCGCCATTAGCGCCCATACTCTTTGCATGAGCTTCAAAATCAACAAATTGTAAGTTCGTTGCTCTTGCAGCGCGAAGATTACATATATACTCCTTACCTCCTTTTGCTATTTGCAAACGGTTAATTACCATATGTCCTCCATTATCACAGACAATAATAATTAATTTTTTATCATAGATGACTGAGCTGTAAATATCACTATTAGCCAAAAGATAAGAGCCGTCACCAACAAAAACAACAACATCTTGATCGGGTTTAGCCATTTTAATTCCAAGAGCACCTGAAATTTCATAACCCATACAACTAAATCCCCATTCTGTTTCAAATGTATTTTTTTGCTTAGGTCTCCATATTTGGACAACCTCACCAACTAAACCGCCCGCAGCCGTGACAACGATATCAGAAGGATCTGCATTACGATAAACTGCTCCTACAGCATGAGCATAAGATGGTAACTCTTGATTGATAGGTCCACTTTGCTTCTCAACATAATTTTTCCAATCAGTTCTCTCTTTTATTGCTCTTTCAAACCAAATATCTGGTGCTTTCCAGTCACCCAGTGCTTTAGAAAGTTCTTGAAAACCAATTTTAGCATCACTCACAACTGGAGTTGATCGATGTTTCGTCACATCGTATCTAGCGGTATTAATTGAAACTAATTTAAAATCTTCATTTTCAAAATTTGACCAAGAACCTGTTGTGAAATCTGCAAGCTTAGTTCCTACAGCTAAAGCAAGATCTGTATCTTTAGATAAATTATTACAAGACCTATCTCCTAAACCTCCAATATTACCGATATAATATGGGTCATCATTATCCATACAACCAAGTCCCATAACAGTTGAAGTTACAGGTATATTATGCTTCTTTGCAAAATCTGATAATTCTTTCTCAGCTTCAGAATAGAGAACACCTCCACCTGAAATAATAATTGGTTGTTTAGAGGATTTAATTTTTTCAGCAGCAGCTTGAATTTGATTTGTATCAGGATGAGGTCTTCTAATTTCATGAATTCTTTCTTCAAAAAATATTTCAGGATAATCATAAGCTTCAGCTTGAACATCTTGTGATATAGCAATGGTAGCAGGACCGCAATCTGCTGGATCAAGCATCACTTGAATGGCCTGAGGTAGTGAAGCTAAAATTTGCTCAGGTCTCATAATTCTATCAAAAAATTTCGATACAGATCTAAAAGCATCATTGGCTGAAACTGTAGGGTCTGTGAAATGTTCAACTTGTTGCAAAACTGGATCAGGTAGACGACTTGCAAATGTATCGCCTGGTAATAATAAAATTGGCAATCTATTGCTTAAGGCAACTCCAGCGGCTGTCACCATATTTGTTGCACCCGGACCAACAGAAGATGTAGCAATAAAAATTTGCTTTCGTCTCATGGCTCTTGCGTAAGCAATACCAGTTAAAGCCATATTTTGCTCATGATGACCTCTATAACCAGGAAGTTCATCTTGAAATTCTTCCATTGCCTGACCAATACAAGCCACATTACCATGACCATAAATTCCAAAAGCACCAGGAAAAAGTGGTTCTTTTTTTCCATTAATTAAAGTTTTTTGAGCTATTAGATAGCGAAATAATGCTTGGGCACAAGTTAGGCGAATAGTTTTCATAAATTTCCTTTTTTATATAAATTCCTAATTTTAGTAAAATGAATATAACTAAGTATTTCAAGTTTTAAAACATCCAATATAGATATTTTTTAAATTGGGTGTTTATAAATTGTTTCCTTATATTTTTCCTTTATAAAAAAACTATGAAAAAAGTTGCAGTAGTTGGTCAGATCCATCAAGCCGGATGGGAAGTTTTAAAAAATGCTTATTATGAAGTATTTGAAATTAAAGATTTTTCTCAAGATAATTTAAAGAGAGAGCTTTTCGATGTAGATGCTGTCGCTCTACGAACAACAATAATTGATGAGAATATTCTTAAAGAATGCCCTAAAATAAAAATTATTTCAAGACATGGTGTTGGTTATAATAATGTAGATCTTAATTATTTAAATAATCATAAACAAGCACTAGCAATAACAGGAACATCCAATGCAGTCAGTGTTGCGGAGCATGTGATGACGATGTTTTTATATCTAGCAAAAAATATAAATAATTCTGATAGTTTAGTCAGAACAGGACAGTTTAAAAAACAAAGCACACTACCTAATTTTTTTGAGCTCTATAAAAAAAAAATTTTAATTCTAGGGTTTGGAAGAATTGGTCAAGCAGTAGCTCAACGTTGTTTAGGATTTGATACAGAGGTATTTGTTTATGATCCTTTTTTAGACGATAAAACAATAAGTGAAAAAAATTGCACCAAAATTGATTTTGAGGAAGGTATAAAAATTGCAGATTTTATAACAATTCATATGCCCCTTAATGATAAAACAAAAAATTTAATTAATAAGAATTGTTTTTTAAAAATGAAAGATGAGTCCATATTGGTTAATACTGCTCGAGGGGGAATAGTTAATGAAAATGATCTTTATTGGGCTTTAAAAAATAAAAAAATTCATGCTGCAGGGACTGACGTGTTTGAAAAAGAACCACCTGATGAGAATAACCCTCTTTTTCAATTAGATAATATTGTAATGTCTCCTCATAATGCCGCTTTGACCTTAGAATGTAGAAAGCGAATGTCTATCGAGTTAGCAGAAAATATAATCTTCTATTTAGAAAAAAATACTAAGCTCAATAAAAGTAATATAATTAATCTACAAAAATTGGATTAATTATTTTTTAAGCTTATCAAGTAAAAAAAATTTTTCAGGATCGTATTTTTCTTTATTTTTACTTATATAATCGTCAATTAAAAATAATTTTTTTTCCTCAATTTCTGTGACTTTTCTTGTATCTAAATTAACATAGAGAGAGCAGACTTCAGTAGTAGCTGCTCTATAATTTTTAGCTTTATGAAATATTTCTAATTGGTAAATAAGCCTTTTACTATCTCGATCTAAAAATAAAAGATTGATATCAACCTCATCTCCCTCACGAACTTCTTGTATATATTTAGTATGTGATTCTACTGCAAAGGTTGATCTTTTTTGAATTTTAGCTGACTCCCCACCCATATCAAATTTATCAAGCAAAACATCCCAACCCTGGTCAAATAAATGGATATAAAATGCAAGATTCATATGACCATTATAGTCAGTCCATTCAGGGACAATTTTTTCTGTTCTTAAGTAAATAGACATTTATGGATATTATTTAGCTTGGGAATTATTAAGTAACATTTTCAAGTTCTTTAGCAAGGTCACCAATATCAGCTCCACCTGCCATTAGTCGCTTAACGTCGTCTCCACCAAGTTCTGATGAAAGTCCGGATCCAATTACCTCGCCTAAACTAAGAAAAGTAAAACGATCAGCAACGAGACGGGCATGAATTTCATTATGTGTAATGAGAATAATTGCTATATTTCCTAAATTTTTAACTCTTTTAACTGTTTTTAAAACTTCCATTTGTTGCTTTTGTCCTAGTGCTGAAGTCGGCTCATCAAGAATTAAAATTTTAGCACCAAAGTAAATAGCTCTGGCAATTGCTAAAGTTTGACGTTGCCCACCTGACATTGTTCCTACTGGCTGTTCAGGATTAGCAATATTAATACCAATTTTTTTCATTTCTCTCATAGTAATCTCATTCATTTCTTTCATCTGCATAATACCAAAAGCTCCAGGTCCTTTTTTTATTTCACGACCAAGAAAGAAATTTCTTGTAACTGAAGTAAGAGCGTTTAATGCTAAATCTTGATACACTGTTCCGATACCAGCATCGGATGCTTCTCTTGGAGATTTAAAATGAACTTCTTTGCCATCAACTTTTATAATTCCATCTGTCGCTGCATGCACACCTGATAGAACTTTAATGAGAGTAGATTTACCTGCTCCATTATCACCTAGTAGTGCGTGGACTTCTCCCGGATAGACATTTAATGAAACGCCATTTAAAGCTGTAAAACTTCCAAATTTTTTAACTAATTGATTAATTTCTATAAGGGGGTTTTTATCGGTCATTGATATGATTAAACACTTCCTATGACTCTTTTACGAATATTTTCATTAGCTAATGCTGAAGCCAAAAGAACTATTCCAAGAAACACTCTATAGAAAGACCCGTCAAAGTATGGAATATAAAAGAATGCTTCTTTTGATATTCCAAATATTGCGGCTCCCACTATTATTCCTACTACCGTCCCAAAACCACCCGTTAAAACAACACCACCTATAACCGCTGCTGCAATCGCTTCTAATTCTTTTAAATTACCTTTGGATGTATCTGCTGTGTTTGTTTCAAAAACTTGGCAAGCAGCAAACATCGTTGCACAAAAAGCAGAAAACATAAATAAAGATACTTTAACTTTATTTGTTGGAACTCCATTAGCTTTTGCGGCATTTAAATTTCCACCCGTCGAATAAATCCAATTACCCGCCTGAGTCTTACTAAGAACAACATAACAAATTAAAGCTAATAAAAACCAAATCATTAAACATGAATAAAGGCCGTCTGCGAATTGATTACCATAATTATTAACATTCCAATTAACAGTAAAATAAAGCCAGTCAAATACAGGCTCAATAATATCCCCACCAAAAAAATTAGCCACAGGTCGGGCTGAATGAAGTGTGTCTATATACTCTTTTGCAATATCAACATCACTAACGATTCTAGGTGAAGTAATTTCAACTTGAAAATTTGCTATTTTATCTTGAAGGATTGCAACCATTCCTTCATTACCTGAAGACAGTGCATTTTCTAATGACTTTTCGAGACCTTTAACCCCTTTGTTTTTTAATAAAAGATTTTTTGAAGCCGCTACACTTTCATTAATATAGGTTAGTTTTTCGGTGATCTTTAAGACTGTTGTCTCAGGAATTGTTTTTAATAATTCCAATAAGTCTGCTTGAGGAAGACTTTTCGCAACTTCTCTTTCTAATTCACCATGACCTGGGACATTAACAATATTTTTTATATCGGGAATTTCAGTAACTGTTGTGGAACCGGCAGTTTGATCTGGTCTTTTATTAAAGGCTCTATATATAATTTCTGTCAGTCCGCGAAGAAAGAATAACCCTCCAAGCGTAACGATAAAAGAAGCTAGGCCACTTCTAACAATAATAAATCCTTGGAGCCAACCAAAGAACAAGGTGAAACATAATGTAATCGATACCGCCAGAAGGGGTGATACGTCAGTAATTTTAAATAGCGTAAAAGTTTCAATATGGATGCCTCCTTCAAAAGAAACATAAGGAATGACAACTGCAAAACCCCATCGAAGTATCATTGCCATCACTCCCCCTGCGAAGCCAATCATTGAACCAATAGATAGATCAAATTCACCAGAAATAATTAGTAAGCCCGCACCCATTGCCACTATCCCTAACTGAGAGATGACTCTTAAATTATTTCTAATAGCGAGAGCATTAAAACCTTCTCCAGAAAATGGATTTAATGAGAATTCCCCAGATGGGATAGAAAAGTATCCCAGCATACCAAAAAGTAAAAGCATGACCCCAACCGGGCCCACTTCAGGTCTGGCTAAAATTGCGCTATACCATCTTTTGGCATCGTGACGATCAGATTCTTTTCTAGGCTGATTTACAGATTTTGAATTCATTTAAAAAAAATTTATAAATATTTTTTAGTTAAAAAAAGTGGGCCACTTTTTCAAGCAGCCCACTTTGAAGATAAAATTATCTATCAACTCCTGCTAAAGCAGCAACTGAAGATGCGTTAGACTTGTCCACGAAACCTGGTCCTGAAGGGATGTTAGCTCCTGGTAAAAGTCCGGCGGCGTTGTTATACAAATGTAATACGATAATTGGCATATAACCTTGTAAACGTTGTTGTTGATCGATAGTGAAAGCTACCTTACCTGCATTGATAAGATCCATAACTGGAGGACTTAAGTCAAAACAAGAATGGTGAACTGAAATTCCAATATCATCAATAGCTTTCTGCACAGCTACACAAACGTGTGGTCCGACAGATAAAACAGCATCAACGTCTGGATTTGCTTGAAGAGCAGCAGCCGCACGTGTTTCGATAGTAGCATCATCATTACCAGTATCAGTAAATTCAATCGGCACTGATTCTCCATAACCTTCACATCTATCAACAAGAGCAGTGTTGTAAGCTTCTTGGATCATACAAAGACCTTTAGTAGCTCCTTCTGCTTTTGCTCTTTTACCAGCAGATTGACCAGCAAGTAATGCAGGTTGACCTACGTGCATTAAAGCACCAACACCAGCAGAACTCTCCATACCTGAGTTCATTGTAATCACCGGTACACCAGCTGCAACAGCAGCTTTAATAGCAGGGCCTAAAGCATCTGGATCTGGTAGTGATACAACAATACCGTCAGGTTGTGTTGCGGCAGCAGCTTGAATTGAGCTAGCCATATCAGCCATATCAGCAGATGGATTATAAATATATTCAAAATCTGCACCAATTGCACGAGCAGCATCTTCGCCACCTTTTTGTACTACAGGCCAGAAAGGATCTTTTCCTTCTCCGTGCGTAACCATAACATAACGCTCAGCAAGTGCTGTGCCTGTCATAAATACGATAGTTGTTAATAATAAGAATAGTTTTTTCATTATTCCTCCTAAGTTTAATGAATGTTGATAATTCAACATTTATTGTCAATTAAAGGATTTAAGTACCTCACGCAATAAATGTCAATCGAAAATAGATATTAATTGTTAGCAATTAATTTATATAAGCATTATGTGATAATATTTGTCCATAATGGATTTAAATGAGGCAATCCGCTAAAGATATAATGATTAATTCTTATTTATGTTATAAAAATTTCTAAATGAAACCTGTAATAATTTCTGATCCTTACCCTAGATCTCTTAGTCTTATTTTTACAAAAAAAAAACTTAAGGCACTGAAGGATTCTTTTCAAATTATTCATGCTCCGGAAAAAAATAAAAGATTTTTTTATGAAAAATATATATCGAAAGCCACATTTATTATGGGTCAACCAGACTTAGATAAAAGCTTACTGAGCAAAGCAAAGAAACTCAAAGCTGTTTTTAACGTAGAAAGTAATTTTATGGATAATATGGATTATGATTATTGTTTTCAAAAGGGAATTCACGTCTTAGCAACATCGCCTGTTTTTTCAAAACCTGTAGCTGAACTAGCACTAGGTCTCACTCTCTCTTTAATTAGAGATATTCACGGGTCCCATCAAAGCTTTATAGAGTCTAAAGAAACTTATGGTCTAGAGAGTAATGAGAATAGTTTTCTATTAACTAATAAAAAAATTGGAATTATTGGTCTGGGAGATTTAGCAAAATCTTTAGTGCCTCTTCTAACTCCCTTTTCTAATAAAATTCATGTTTATGATCCATGGGTTCCCAATAAAATTATATTAGATCAGGGGATGGATCCTATCAGTCTAGTTAAGATGTTTGATACATGTGAAATTATTTATGTTTTGGCAGCTATTACGAAAAACAATCAATCTCTTATCGATAAAAATTTATTAAATAAGTTAAAAAAAAATTCTTGTCTTATATTAATGAGCCGTGCCGCTGTTATGAATTTTAAAGATTTTCATGCTCGTGTTAAGAAGGGAGATATATTTGCCGCTCTTGATGTTTTCCCTATTGAGCCTGTTAATAAAAAAGACCCCATAAGAAAACTAAAAAATGTTTTATTTTCTGCTCATAGAGCAGGAGCACTTAATACGACATTTACCGAGATGGGTGATATAGTATATGAAGATATGATGCTTATTAATAAAAATTTACCTCCTAGGCTTTGTAAAAGAGCTGAAAGAGAAACTGTTGGTTTATTAAGATCAAAACCCATATCGATAAATTAGAATGCTTATTCAAATAGATCCTATTTTAAGCCCTGAAATATTATACACCTTAAGAGCCATGGGGCATGGTGATCGTTTAGTATTATGTGATTCCAATTTTCCAGCATATTCAACTAATGACAACGTTCATAGACTTGATGGCGTTAATGCAACAAGAGCAGCTAAGGCTATTTTAAGTGTTTTCCCTTTAGACAGTTTCATTCCCTCCCCCATTCAAAGAATGGAGATTGACGGTAAACCTAATGAATTAAACGATGTCCATCAGGAGCTTATAAATGTTGTAAAAGAAGTATCAGGATCTCATTGGAAATTTTCATCGATTGAACGACAAAAATTTTATGAAGTAGCAAGTGAAGCGTTCGCTGTGATTGCAACGAATGAAACAAGACCATTTGGATGTTTTATTTTTACCAAAGGTGTAGTTAAGCCTGATGGGAGTGTTTGGGTATTAGAATCCAAATGAGCGACATTTCTATATTGGGAATATTTGTTGCCGACTTATGTTTTCTTAGTAATAGTATTCCAATCAGAGGACAAACAGTTTTAGGAACAAGTCATGTTATAGGACCTGGCGGAAAAGGTTCAAACCAGGCAGTGGCTGCAGCTAGATCCGGAGGTAGTGTAAATTTTATTACTAAAATTGGGAAAGATGCTTATGGAGATATGGCGCTGTCTTTATATAAAGACTCGGGGGTTAAACTCGATTCAGTTATTGTCGATTCAGATTTATCTACTGGAGTGGCAGGAATTTTTATAGATGAAACCACAGGAGATAATTCAATTAATGTAGTACCAGGAGCTGCCGGTCATTTAAAACCAGATGATATTGATAAACACTCTGAAATTATAAAAAAATCTAAAGTATTTTTAACTCAACTTGAAATTCCAATAGAAACTACTTTATATAGTTTAAAAAAAGCAAAAAAATTTGGATGTCTAACAATATTAAATCCAGCACCTGCAGTTAAACTTCCAGAAGATATATTTCATGATATTGATTTTTTTACTCCCAATGAGACAGAAGCTGGTTTTTATTTAAATAGAAAATTAACTAGCAATGACGATATTGAAGATGCTGCAAAAGAATTTTTATCCAAAGGAGTTAAGAATATTGTTATTACTCTTGGTGGTAAAGGTTCGTATTTTTCAAATAAAGATGAAAGTTTTTTTTTAGAACCATTGAAATTAAAATCTGAAGTCATAGATACAACGGGCGCTGGTGATGCTTTTAATGGCGCGCTCAGTGTTGCCTTGGCTAATAATCTTGATTATAGTAAATGTTTACAGTTTGCTACTAAAGTTGCAGGCATTTCAACTACAAAACTTGGCGCAGCAAAATCAATGCCGACACAGAAAGAAATAGAGGGATATTAAATGACTTATAAAGCTTCATCAAAAAGATACGAAACTATGCAGTATAGAAATTCTGGTAATACCGGACTTAAACTTCCATTACTTAGTCTTGGCTTATGGCATAATTTTGGAGGAAGCAATATGAGCGCAGAGTCAAAAAAAGTTCTTTTTGAAGCTTTCGATTCAGGTATTACTCATTTTGATTTAGCAAATAATTATGGCCCTCCTTATGGTAGCGCGGAGAGCAATTTTGGAAAAGTAATGAAGAGTGATTTATCTAAATATCGAGATGAACTAATTATCTCTTCTAAAGCAGGTTATGACATGTGGGATGGACCTTATGGTGAGTGGGGATCTAAAAAACATGTGATTGCAAGTTGTGATCAAAGCTTAAAAAGAATGAATTTAGATTATGTAGATATTTTTTATTCTCATCGATTTGATCCTAATACACCTCTTGAAGAAACTGCTGACGCCCTAGAAAGCATCTATAGATCAGGTAAGGCTCTTTATATTGGTGTCTCTTCTTATTCAGCAAAAAAAACCAAAGAAATGTATTTAATCTTAAAAAATAGAGGAATTAAAATATTAATTCACCAGCCCTCTTATTCTTTAATCAATAGATGGATTGAGAAAGATTTAGCGCCTACTCTAATAAAAAAAGGAGTTGGTTGTATTGCATTTTCTCCACTTGCCCAAGGCATGCTATCTGAGAAATATTTCAAAGGTATTCCTAAAATTTCTAGAGCTAATCAAAAAATCACATCTCTAAATAAAGAATTAATTACAAAAAAAAATCTTAAGATGCTTCAGGAACTCAATGATATTGCAAAAAAAAGAGGTCAATCTCTATCTCAAATGGCAATAGCATGGGTACTTAACAATAAAGCAATAACCTCTGCTTTAATTGGGGTAAGGAACACCCAACAACTTCGTGAAAATATTAATGCTTTAAAAAATCTAAATTTTTCAAAAAGCGAATTAGCCTTATTAGATAAAAAAGCACATGATGGCGGAATTAATCTTTGGGCTCCATCTAGTTCATTTTAAAATTTTTTAATTAATATCTAAGTTAAGCTATAATATCTCTTCACGAGCACAGTCGCTAAAGGCAGTAATATATTAATTTTAAAGTAATGTGTTTCTCTATTTATTATTTTGCTTATTATGCATAATTCCACCAAATGATACTCCAGATAACTCACTCATTTCCTTCTTCCAAGTTGTTAGGTCATTTATAGAAAGTTTATTAAGATGATCATGCCCGCAAGCTCTCGCTAATGTCTTCATTAGATCTACAGAAGCATTAAAAAATCTAGTTAATCTTGCGGAAGATTCGTCAATATTTAATTTTTTTCTAAGCTCTGGTTTTTGAGTGGCAATACCAGCTGGGCAATTATTTGTATTACATATTCTAGCACCCACACATCCTATTGCTTGCATAGCAGAATTAGAGATTGCAATACCATCGGCTCCAAGAGCAAGCGCTTTTACAAAATCTGCAGAAGTTCTTAATCCACCTGTTACAATTAATGACACATGATCATATCCCTTTTTATCTAAATAATTTCTAGCTCTTGCCAAGGCTGGAATTGTAGGAACAGAAATATTATCTCTAAATATCAAGGGAGCCGCTCCAGTTCCACCACCACGCCCATCGAGAATAATATAATCAGCACTAGCACTTACTGCAAATTCAATATCGTTTTCTATATGTTGAGCCGATAGCTTAAATCCTATTGGAATACCTCCTGTTAATTCTCTAACTCTATTAGAAAATTTAAGAAAATCATCAACAGTTGTTAAGTCTTTGAAGGTAGATGGAGAAATAGCATCTTCACCTTCTGGAATTTGTCTTACCTCAGATATTTTACCTTTAACTTTATTACCTGGTAAATGTCCTCCCGTTCCAGTTTTTGCGGCTTGACCACCTTTAAAATGAAAAGCTTGAACATTTTTTAATTTATCTTCTGAGTAGCCGAATTTAGCAGAAGCAAGCTCATAAAAATACTTTGAATTATTATTTTGCTCTTCTAAAAGCATTCCGCCTTCTCCTGAACAAATTCCTGTACCAGCTCCCTCAGCACCTTTTGCTAAAGCAATTTTTGCCTCCTCTGATAGTGCACCAAAACTCATGTCAGATACAAAAATTGGAATCTTTAACGTTAGAGGTTTTTTTGAGTTTTTACCTATAATCATATCTGTTCCAACTTGATCGTCATCTAAGAGAGGTTTTTTTGCTAGTTGGGCTGTAAGTAATTGAATATCTTCCCATCTTGGTAAATCCTTAGAAGGAACGCCCATTGCTCCCATTTCTCCATGATGACCGAGTTTTGTTAAGCCATTTTTTGCAAGCTCATGTATGTATGCAAGATGTGGCTCTTCTTCTGTACTCTTTATTTCATTAGTGCTTGAAACTTCTTGTGATTTATTAATTTGATCAGAAGTAAAATTTTTATGCGTACCGTCACAATAAGGTTTGGTACTACTATGTTTACACATACAAAGATAAGCATTACCAGTTTCCTCAGCTCTAAAACTTATAGGCTCGAATGAAGTACCAGTATGAGACCAATCACAAAATGGTTGGTTTTTGGATTTTCCACAACTACAAAACATGTATTCTTCATTTTGTACTAACTCTACTTTTTTAGGTTTATTATCTGCTATAGTTGGCTTGTCCATTAATATCCTCACTCTAATAAATTAGATCTTAAAATAATAAGTAATTTTTATAAGTGTCTTAATTTAAATTATTAAGACACTTATATATTTAGTTAATTAACGATTATTCAATTTTTTATCTAGGCTGAAATCTTTTGTTTCATTAACAACTAAGAATAAAAAACCCCCAGCAAGAGCAATATTTTTCATAAAGGATATAAATTGCATTTGATCAGAAAGATCATTATGAAAAATAACTGCTGTCACAATACAAAATATACTTAATAAAGCTGCTGAGACTTTTACTTTATATCCAATCATAATTAATATTGGTGCACCTATCTCAAGTATGATTGCTGGTATTAAAAAAATTCCAGGCATGCCCAAAGACTCCATCCAGCCAACTGTACCCTCATAGTTTTCAATTTTGTTAATTCCACTTAATAAAAAAATTAGAGAGATGAGTATTCTTCCAGTCAGGTCTAAGATGTTATTCATATTTTTTGTTTTAATCATTAGTCTGAACAAACAACCATTACAGTTGTTTCTCTTTTGTGTCCTGAATTTTTTATAACTTCTTGGTTATAAGGTTGTTGCATAAATTTTTGCAATGAATCAGCTTCGGGTGTTTCAAATACCATATGAACTTTATTTGCTATGTGAGCCATCACAAAATGGCTGGTTGTTAGTTTGTTTACAAGCACAAAAATATACTACTTTTGTTTCTTCAGCCTTGTATGCAACTGGAGTAAATTCTGTATCTTTGTGTGATCCATCACAAAATGGTTGATTTTTTGATTTACCACATGAACACCAATAATAAGATTTATCTTTTTCAACTTCAACTGCAATTGGTCCATCACCTGCTTTTTGTCCTTTAATCATTTGTATCCTTTCAATTTATTAGATTTAGTTTTAGTTTTAAATAATCAATAAAGCAATACATCACAAAAAACATACCGGTATATAAGAACATACTAATAAAACTTAATAAGTTCTAAGGAGATAAAACAATACCTAAGCGTTTTAAAGATTTTTCAAATGCATTTGCATTATTTTCAAGCTAACAGTCCAAATTTTTTAAAATTAAACCTTTTCCCATTTCTTATTTTTTGCTGATTTAAATAAAGCATCTAAAACTTTCATATTTTTTTTTGCATCCGTTAAACCATAATCTATTTTTGTTTTTTTAATTAAATGATCTGAGAAGGCTTCAACAAGATTAGTATAGTGGTTTGATTTAGGAATCATTTTTACTTCGTTGTCTTTTCTAAAAATGGATGAACCTTTATAAATTAAAATATTTGTTGCTTGCCCATCAGGATTGAAAGGATTTTCAATAACTATGGTTTTTTTTGTGCCCGATATTATAACTTGCTGCTTTAAAGCAGACTGAGTAGAGCAATTAAACGTACTAAAAACTCCTCCAAAATCTAAAATTGCAGAGCTAACAGTATCTACCTGAAACTTCTTGTGGATAAGAGAAGTGGAAACCACTCTTTTAGGTTCTTTGTCTAATAAAAATCTTGAAATTACAACCGGATAACAGCCAAGATCATATATAGATCCCCCACCTTGTTTTTGAGGATAAGAGTTTCTTATATTTTTTGGATCATCACTATAAAAAGAAAAAGAGGTTAAAATGGATTTTACATCACCGATATTACCTTGTTTTATATATTTTTTTGCCCATAACCACTGAGGATGATATCTCACCATAAAAGCTTCTTTGACGATGACTTTATTCTCTTTTGCAACTTTTATTAATTTATCGACATCCTTAGAACTTAAAGTAATGGGCTTTTCTAAAAGTACATGTTTTCCATTTTTACATGCTTCTATAGTTGAAGATAGATGTAAATGATTAGGCAGAGGATTATAGACAACTTGAATATTTTTATCTTTGTACATCTTTTTATAGCTATCGTAGCTATTAGGAATATTATGATCTTTTGAGACTTTTAATGCCGTATTTTTATTTCTACTAGCTAGCCCGTAAACTGTACTATTTTTAGATTTCTGAATAGCAGGAATTAAATGCTCTCTAGCGATTTTAGCTGAACTAACTATGCCCCAATTAATTTTTTTCATTATCTATACAAAATTTAACAGAGAAAAAAAAATTAGAAAGTTAATTTATTAAATTAATTCCAGAGCCAAGCAGCGCCCCTTACTCCACTTGAATCTCCATGTTTATTTTTTAATATTTTATTTCTAACCTTGTCTGAAAAAGCATATTTAGGAATGAGTTTTGGAATATTTATATAGAGACGTTCTATATTAGACATTCCTCCTCCTAAAATAATTGCTTCTGGATCAAAGATACCAATCATCACAGCAATTATTCTAGCAAGTCTATCTTCGTATAAAGATAGTTCTTTTTGAGCACGATCATCACCGCTTAGTTCAAGCTCTGTGATCTCCTTAGAAGATAAATTTGTTTTGTATTTTTTATTAAAATTTTCTGCGAAACCTTTTCCTGATAAAAATCTTTCTGCGCATAAAGGTCTCTTACAATTCACAACCTGGCAGTCAACATTAACCTCTATCTCCTCTTGTGTGGGATATGGTAAAGGCTGATGACCCCAATCACCAGCCACCTGATTAACGCCCTCAATAATAGTTTTATTAAAAGATAAGCCTGATCCTAATCCAGAACCTATAATGATACCGAAAACACTTTTATATTTTGATCCAGCTCCATCAACTGCTTCTGATAAAGTAAAACAGTTCGCATCATTCATAATACGGATGTCTCTTTTTAGAATTTTTTCTAAATCTTTTTGGAAAGGTTGATTATTTAGCCAGATCGCATTAGCATTTTTTACTAATCCTGTTTCATTAGAAGAAGAGCCGGGTATTCCCAAACCGACAGTACATTGCATGTCTGCAAATTGATCAAATTCATTTACTAAATTTTTAATTACTTCCACTCCAGATAAATAATCTTGATTATAATTATAACGTTTACGTTTCATTTCTTCCCCATTTTCATTTAGAAGAATGCCTTCAACTTTAGTTCCTCCATAATCAAGACCGATTTTGAATTTTGTTGTCATAAGATACTTATTATATATATAATAAATTGAATTAAATTAATTATAAAAAATTTATGAAAAAAATAGGAATTTTAACTAGTGGTGGTGATTGCGGTGGCTTAAATGCTGCTGTGAGGTCTATTTTTTATAGAGCTAAAGATACTTACGGCATGGAAGTTTTTGGAATTAGAGATGGAACTGTTGGCTTAATGCAACGTCCTGTTGCAAGTATTCCTTTAGATTATCAAACATTTAGCGGATCTCTTTTAAGGCAAGGGGGTACTTTTTTAGGTACTACAAATAAAGGTAATCCTTTTGAATTTCCAATGCCAGATGGAACAATTAAAGATAGAACAGCAGACATTTGTGAAGGATATCACTTACTTGGGCTTGATGGATTAATTGTAATTGGTGGAGATGGTAGTATGGCGATACTTGATAAAATAGCTAAGGCAGGAAATTTAAATATAGTAGCGATACCTAAAACTATTGATAATGATGTTGGGGCAACTGAAAGTTCTATAGGTTTCAATACAGCTGTCCAAGTCGCAACTCAAGCTCTTGACAACTTAATCCACACTGCTGCCAGCCATCAACGCTCTATGATTTTAGAAGTCATGGGAAGAGATGCGGGTCATATTGCTTTAAATGCCGGAATTGCTGGAGGAGCAGACGTTATTCTTATTCCTGAATTAAAATATTCAGTAGACAATATAGTTAAAAAATTAACTCAAATGAAAAATCGAGGAATTCTTCATTCTTTAATTATTGTAGCTGAGGCTGTGAAGACTGAAGAAGGTAAAAAATTTATGGTTGAATTTGCAGATGGTCAAAAAAGATTAGGCGGAATTGGTAATTACTTATCAGAATCAATTATGAAAAAAACAGATATTGAATGCAGGGTTACTTCTTTAGGTCATGTACAAAGAGGTGCACCTCCCACTCCAAGGGATAGAATTTTGGCAAGTGCATTTGGAGTATATGCTGTTGATCTCCTTGCTCAAAAAAAATTCAATCGTATGGTTGCTTGGCGTGATCGTAAAGTAATAGACGTACCTATTGAAGAAGGTATTAGCACTTATAAAGTTGTCGACAAAGATGATTCATTAGTAGAAACAGCATTAGCTTTAGGAGTATATATTGGTGATCTTGATTAATGATCGAAGATATAAGTTTTATTAATAATATTAAAAATTTTAAACAATCTCTTTTTCAAGGAACTATTTTTAAATTCTCCCGCTCTGAGAAAGCCATCGAACTTATCAACTCGATAAAAAAAGAAATTCATTCTCATTATGCAAAAAATCTAGACATTCTTCATTTAGAAAAAAATGCAGAATTAATTGCAAAAAATTTAATTAAAACTCTTAAAAACCAAGATTCTTTTTTAAAAAATTTTAAAGAAATTTTAAAAGAAATTAATTTTAATATTAATGAATGTTACCGAGATAAATTTGTAGTGAGGGTTGCTCCTGCTGAATTAAACAAAGCAACTTATGAAGCTTCTAGAATAGGAATTCATAGAGACACTTGGGGTACAAATATATTCCAACAAATTAATTGGTGGGCTCCGATTAATTCTCTAGATAAATCTAATACATTAATTTTTTATCCTGACTATTTTAATAAACCTATTAAAAACACAACATCTTCATGGGACTTGGATGTTTATCTTAAAAAAAGAAGATTGGGAGAATTTGACTACCCATCAGCGCCTCAGTTATTAGAAGATTTGCAAGCTAATACAAAAACCATAAGAGTAGACATAGAACCAGGTGAAATTCTTTGTTTCTCTGGCAGTCATCTTCATAGCTCTTCAAAAGAAAATTCTGATATTTCTCGATTTAGTTATGAAATTAGAACTGTTTCTCAGTCTGATATTGACAATAATTTAAAAGCACCAAATGTTGATTGTGAATTAAATAGGCAATATCCTAAAATATTCAAACATATTGATCATAATCAGACATTGGAAATCAGTAGATGATTATAAAAAATTTTGTTAGTTTGCGAGTGTGAAGAAAAAATATTCTATATTTAACATTGCTCGTAACGCATTTTCCAATCATGAAAATTGGCAAAAAATGTGGCGGAGCCCAGAACCAAAAAAACACTATGATGTGATTATTATAGGTGGTGGTGGTCATGGATTAGGCACAGCTTATTATTTAGCAAAAGAACATGGTCTGACTAATATTGCAGTCATTGAAAAAGGTTGGCTTGGTGGTGGAAACACTGGTCGAAATACAACAATTATTCGTTCCAATTATTTATGGGATGAGAGTGCAAATTTATATGAACATTCATTAAAACTTTGGGAAGGCTTGACTCATGATTTAAATTATAATGTGATGTTCAGTCAAAGAGGAGTGATGAATCTCGCTCACACAGAACATGACATTAAAGAAATAAAAAGAAGGGTTAGTGCCAATACACTTAACGGCATTGATTCAAAATGGATTTCAAAAGAGGAAATTAAAAAACTTGTACCTATTATGAATACTGACAATTTACGTTATCCAGTTTTAGGAGCTTCTTTTCAACCTAGAGGAGGTACGGCTCGCCATGATACTGTAGCTTGGGGTTATGCGATGCGCGCTGATGAAATGGGTGTTGATATCATTCAAAACTGTGAAGTACACAAAATCTTAACTGAGAATGGAAAAGTTATTGGGGTAGAAACCTCTAAAGGAATTATTAACTCTAAAAAAATTGGAGTAGTTGCTTCCGGTCACACAAGTGTACTTGCAGAAAGTGCAGGAATTAGACTTCCCCTTCAAAGTAAACCTTTACAAGCATTAGTCTCTGAACCAATTAAACCGGTCATTGATACTGTAGTTATGTCAAATGCAGTTCATGCTTATGTTAGTCAGTCTGATAAAGGTGAATTAGTTATAGGTGCTGGTACTGACGGTTATAACTCATTTACTCAACGAGGAGGTTTTGATGTAGTGGAAGATACAATTAGAGCAATGGTTGAATTATACCCAGTATTTGGAAAGATGAAGATGTTACGTCAATGGGGTGGGATAGTTGATATTTCTCCAGATGCTAGTCCTATAATAAGTAAGTGTGATATTAAGGGATTATATTTTAATTGTGGGTGGGGTACCGGTGGCTTTAAAGCTACACCCGGAAGTGCAAATGTTTTTGCCCATACTGTTGCCAAAGATGAACCTCACTCTATTAATGCCGCTTTTAGCCTAGATAGATTTGTTTCAGGTAAACTTGTCGATGAACATGGAGCTGCAGCAGTAGCGCACTAGATATGCTAATCATTAATTGTCCCTACTGTGGCCCTCGAGAACAGTGTGAATTTACTAATGGTGGAGAAGCTCATGTTGCAAGACCCTCTAATCCAGAAAAAGTTTCTGATAAGGAATGGTCTGAATATGTTTTTTTTCGATCTAATCCTAAGGGTATTTATTTTGAAAGATGGGTACACAGTCATGGATGTAAAAAATGGTTCAACGCCGTGAGAGATACTTCAACCGATAAAGTATTAAAAGTTTATGAAATAAAAGATGAGAAACCCTCTCTCGCAGATCTTGAAAATAGTAATCTAACAACACCCTCAGGAGAACCTGAAGTTGGATCTGGGAACTTTACGGTGAGAAAAACATGAGCGCCAAAGACAATAAAGATTCTTCTCACATAGCTTTTCATCAGTCAGTAAACTTTACTTTTGATGGGGTAAAATATAAGGGGTTTAAAGGCGATACAATTGCTTCAGCCCTTATCAGAAATAATATAAAGATTATTGGAAGAAGTTTTAAATACCATAGACCTAGAGGTATCTATACTTGCGGCATAGAAGAACCAAATGCTTTAGTTCAGATACTTAGTGAACATAACGAACCCAATACAAGAGCAACAGTAAAACAAATATATGAAGGTTTAAAAATTGAAAGTCAAAATCGCTGGCCTTCTCTTGAAAATGATTTGAGTTCAGTTAATAACCTACTCTCTCCTTTATTTAGTGCGGGCTTTTACAACAAAACTTTTATGAAGCCTAGAGGTTTTTGGAAAAAAGTTTACGAACCTTTAATTAGAAAAGCGGCAGGACTAGGAAAGCCACCCAAACCTTTTAAAACAAAAAGCACTCAACTCCATCATCATGTTGATATTGCAATAGTTGGAGGGGGTTTATCTGGTTTATTAGCAGCAAAAAGCTTGGCAAAAACCAAACTAAAGGTTTTACTTATTGAGCAAGACAGCTATTTAGGAGGGATATTAAAAAACTCAAATAAGGTTTCAACAATCGAGAATAAAGATAATGCCTCTTGGATCAAAGATATTGAAACAGAAATAGAAGATTCAAAAAATATCAAAGTGTTAAAAAATACTTTAGCTACAACCTATAATTATATTAATCATTTAATTGCTATAGAGGATCTGACCACTGGCACGATGCCTTTAGAAGGTCATGCAGATCAAATACTTCATAAAATTAGAGCTGATCATATAATTCTTGCTAATGGTCATATAGAACGATTAATTTCATTTCGAAATAACGATTTACCAGGAATTATGCTTGCAGGTTCATTTGAAAAATATATCCAAAGATACGGAGTTATTCCTGATATAAGTCCTGTAATTTTTAGCAATAACTCTTCTTCTTTTAGTCTTATAAAAAAATTAATTGATTTAAAATGTAAACCTCAAGCTTATGTAGATTCAAGATCAGGAGATAAAATTGAATCTAGTTTATTAGATATTATTCATAAGGAAAATATTCCTCTTTTTACCAATGCTCATGTAGAAGGCTGTGATGGAAAAAAGCAAGTAGAGGAAATAAGCATCAGAGATTCTGAAGGAATAATTACTAAATTAAAATCAAAAATGCTTTGCATCTCAGGTGGATTTAATCCTGATGTACATTTATTTACACAGTCAAAAGGTGTTTTAACTTGGGATGATCAATACTTGACTTTTAAACCCAGTAAATCTTTTCAAAATACTATTGTTATAGGGTCTGCTGGGGGTTTATTTCAATATAGTAAATTAGTAAATGATATTGATTCGAAGCTTAGTTTTTTAAATCATGAGCCAATAGTTAATATAAATTTTGAACTTAATGAATCTGATAATTATGCAATTGAAAAGTTATGGGAAACCAAACATGAAAAAAAATCTCGATGGTCAAAATCTTTTATTGATTTACAAAATGATGTGACTACCAAAGACCTAAGACAAGGAATTAGAGAGGGTTTTGATAGAATTGAACATTTAAAAAGATTTACAACTAATAGTATGGGAACTGACCAAGGTAAAATTAGTAGTATCAACGCCCTTGGGATTGTTTCGGAAATACTAAATAAAAAAGTTTCAGAAGTCGGAACTACAATTTACAGGCCGCCATACGCACCTCTAAGCTTTGCATCAATAGCTGGAAGGAGCACTTATAATTTTTATGATCCGGAAAGAAAAACCTCCATTCATGAATGGCATAAAAAAAATGGAGCTGTATTTGAAGACGTTGGGCAATGGAAGCGTCCCTGGTATTTTAAAAGTCATTTAGAAGAAAATTTGGATCAAGCTGTGCAAAGAGAGGCCCACCAAGTTAGAAAATATGCTGGTGTTTTAGATGGAAGTACTTTGGGTAAAATAGAAATTAAAGGTAGTGATGCTTTAGAATTTATGAATCTTATGTATACAAATAATTTTTCAAAAATGAAACCTATGAGTGCCCGTTATGCTTTGATGTTAGGTGAAGACGGAATGATCATGGACGATGGAATTATATCAAAAATAAACGATAGTCATTTTATAGCTACAACTACTACAGGTGGAGCAGCAAAAGTTTTAAGCCATATGGAAGAATTTTCTCAAACAGAATGGCCTCATCTCAATGTTTTTATGAATTCTATTACTGAACAATTTTGTACTTTTAATATAAGCGGACCTAATACCCGTTTAATAATGGAAAAAGTTTTTGAGCATATAAAATTTGATAATGAAAGTTTTCCTTTTATGACTTTTAATAATTTTACCTATTTAGATACAACTATAAGGATATTAAGAGCCAGTTTTACTGGAGAGCTTGGCTATGAAATTTATGTAAGACCGTCTATTGCTCTTAAATTATGGGAGAATTTATTTCGTTTTGGTGAAGATGAAGGTTTAATTGCTTATGGAACAGAAACAATGCATCTATTGAGAGCAGAAAAAGGCTATATTATTGTCGGTCAAGATACTGACGGTTCTGTAACGCCTCAAGATATGGATTTAGAGTGGATGATTGGAAAAAATAAAAAAGACTTTATTGGTAAAAGATCTTTAACAAGATCAGACACGATTAGATCAGATAGAAAACAATTAGTAGGAATTAAGCCTATAGATCAAAAAAATATTATTGAAGAAGGTCAGCATATTATACTCTCATCCAACATAAAACCTCCTGTTAAAATGCTAGGTCACATAACCTCTAGCTATATGAGTCCAAACTTAGGACATAGTTTTGGAATGGCGGTTATTAAAGACGGTAAAAATTTAATAGGATCAAGAGCTTATGTTTCATCTAGTTCTAAAGTTGCCTTTGAAGTTGAAATCATGAAGCCAGTCTTTATTGATGAAAAAAATAAAAGGTTAATATCTTGAAAAACTTAATATCCTCCAACTCTGTTAATATAAAAGAATTAAGTCTGAATCAAATCTTAGTTCGTGGACTTTATACCCCTTCTCTTAACAAGCAGATTCAATCTCAATTTAAAATTTCTCTTCCTGAAAATAATCTTCAGATTAACCAGGATAAAAATATTATTTGTTCAAAAAACTCTTTTGATCAGTGGAGTATAATTCTTTTTCAACAACTAGAATTAGAGATTGATAATGTAATTGATAAAATCAATGAGAATAAAAAAGTACTAGCAACTAATTATTCCGAAGGTCAAATATATTTGGAAATCTCTGGTGAAAATAAAATTTCAATATTAAATAAAATTACTCATTTTGACTTTAGAGAAAAACATTTTCCTCTCTCATCTTCCGCGCAAACGTTAATCGGAAGAGTTGATTGTAATATTTACAACTTGGAAAATAGGTTATTAGTAACCTGTAACAGCTCCTTTGGAGACCACTTAAAAGATCAACTTATAGATGCCATAAAATTTTAATTGACATCATATTTTCAAATTGATTAGCTTAAATATGGAAATACAAATAGGTGTTCAATGTCTAATAAATCAAGAATAATAATTGTAGGGAGTGGGATAACTGGAGCCAGTACGGCTTATCACTTAGCAAAATTAGGCTGGAAAGATATCACTGTTCTTGATCAAGGTCCTTTATTTGAAACTGGTGGCTCGACCAGTCATGCTCCCGGCGGTGTCTTTCAAACAAATCCATCTAGAATGATGTGTAAGTTTGCTCAATATACAGTTGACTTATTAAGCTCACTTGAATTTGAGGGGAAACCTTGTTATCACGCAGTTGGAGGAATTGAAGTATCAAAAACTAAAGAACGTCATGAGGATTTATACAGAAAATTAGGACTAGCCCATAGCTATGGGCTCTCTGATGCTAAAATTATTACTCCTGAAGAAGTTCATAAAATGAGTCCCTATATTGATCCTGAAAAAATTTATGGAGGGTACTATGTTCCTACTGATGGCTTAGCAGCGCCCGTGCGAGCTGTTCAGACGATGGCTAAATATGTAATTGATCAAGGTGCTGGAAATTTTATAGGCAATACTGCGGTCACAGGATTTAAAATATCGAATAATCAAATTCGAGGTGTTGAAACAGAAAATGGTTTTTATGAGGCTGACATTGTTCTTGTTGCTACTGGTATTTGGTCTCCTAAAATGGCGAGACTAGCTGGTATTTCACTACCTCTTGTTCCATGCGAACATCAAATGGCATGGCTTGAACCATTTGAGGAACTCAAGGAATTTAAGGCAGATATAAAAGAAGCCTTAGTTAAACATGCTATTGTCAGACATCAAGACTACAGTTTATATTTTAGGCAATGGAACGATACTTATGTTATTGGCAACTATCGTCACGAACCTAGAATTTTAGAGTCTGAAGAGATCTTAAAACCAAAGGATGCGATTGATATGCCTTCATTAGTTGATTGGAGAGCAGATGATTTTGAGGGAGCTCATAAGGAAACTAACTGGCTATTTCCTTCTTTTGCAGAAAAAAAATTAACAAAAAAAATTAATGGTATTTTTTCTTTTACCACTGACGGTAATCCTCTAATGGGAGAAACTTCTATCAAAGGTTTGTGGTCAGCTAGTGCTGTTTGGATTACTCACAGTGGTGGTGTTGGTAAAGCTATGGCAGAATGGATTATAAATGGTGAGCCAGAACTAGATGTAAGAGAAGGAGATATTAATCGTTTCCATAAACATCATCATGTCAGAAAGTATTTGAGAGCAAGAGGTAAACAAAACTATAAAGAGGTTTATGATGTTATCCACCCTCTTCAACAAATGGAACAACCCAGACCCCTAAGAAGAAGTCCTTTTTATTCAAGATTAAATGAAAATAAAGCTCAGTTCTTTGAAACAATGGGATGGGAAAGACCTCAATGGTATGAATCTAATATATCGCTCATTAAAGGTAAGAATTTTCCCAATAGAGTTGGATGGTCTTCAAAATTCTGGTCTCCTATTCAGGCTGCTGAACATTTAGTAACAAGACAAACAGGAGCACTTTTTGATATTACGGGTTTTGTAAAAATTGAAGTTAATGGGAAAGGCGCTCTAGATCTTTTGCAAAAAGTTTGTACAAATAATATCGATATTCCTGTTGGTAAAGTTGTTTATTCTGTAATTTCAAATATATACGGCGGTATCAAAAGTGATTTAACTATTAGTCGACTTGAAGAAAATAAATTTTGGGTTCTAGCTGGTGCAGGTAATGGAATGATTGACCTATCTTGGCTTAGAGAAAATGCCCCTAATGATGGAAGTGTCAATATTATTGACTGGACTTCTGCTTATGCTGGTATTGGACTATGGGGACCTAATTCAAGAAAAGTCTTAGAGAGTTTATGTGAAGATGACAATGTATCTAATGAAGAATTTCCATTTTTTAGTATTAAGAATATTTCAATCAGCCATGTTCCTTGTATTGCTATTAGAATTTCTTATATAGGTGAGCTTGGATGGGAAATTTATACTCCAACAGAATATGGTTTAACCTTATGGGATGAATTAAGAAGTAAATCGAAAGAATTTGATATGATTTGTGCTGGAGCTGGAGCCTTTGAATCTTTAAGACTCGAAAAAGGCTATCGTTCTCTAGGATCTGATATTCATACTAACTCTAATCCTTATGAGGCAGGACTTGGCTTTACCGTAAAACTTAAAAAAGAAAATAATTTTATTGGAAAGGAAGCTTTGATCAAACTCAAAGGTTCTCCATTAGAAAAGAAACTATGCTGTATGGTAATGGACGATAGTGAAGGTATGGCTCTGGGCAAAGAACCAATCTATGACAGTCATGGGCAATCTATCGGATATGTCACAAGTACAAATTATGGTTATTTTATTGATAAACATATAATTTATGGATATCTGCCCAATAACTATTCTAAAGAAGGCACAAAGTTAGAACTAGATTATTTTGGAAAAAGATACCCCATCACCGTAACTAAAGAGCCTTTATTAGATCCTGAAAATAGTAGACTTAAATCCTAAGTAATTTTATTTTTTTATGATACTTTCTTTTTCGTGATGAAAGAAGATATAATTAACTTTGTTGATGATTTTACTGTTGAGTTAAATCCTAAAGTTCAAAAAAAAATTACCGATATATATATCAATAAGAAAAATAAAATTTTTGTCACCTATCTTCCGGAGTCTGATGAAAAGGAAATTTTTAGTGCAGTAGAGTTTGTTGAATCCAAGGGTTTTACTCCTATTGTCCATTTACCGGCTAGAACTATGAGAGACATTAGTCATGTAGAAGATTTTCTTATGAATATTAGAAAGCTAACAAAATCTAATGATATTTTAGTAATTGGTGGCGGTGGCAATCAAGTAGGTTCCATAAACTCCTCTATAGAAATTCTAGAAAGTGGACTTTTAGAAAAATATAATTTCTATAAGGTTAATGTTGCGGGTCATCCTGAAGGCTCTCCGGATATCAAAGATGATATACTAAAAAAATTTTTACTAGCCAAACAAGAAATTCATAATTCAAAGAAATTAGATTTAGAAATCGTAACCCAATTTTTCTTTGAGTCTGATCCTTTTACTAAGTGGGATATTTTTCTCGATCAAATAGGAGTAACCCTACCAGTGAGAGTTGGCTTCCCGGGGCCTGCAACTTTTAAGACATTATTAAATTTTGGATTAATGAGTGGCGTAGGAAATTCTTTAAATTTTTTAAAAAAAAATTCCAGTAAGATTGGTGACTTGCTTGTTAAAACCTCTAATGACAGACTTTTAATAGAATTAGTCACTGCTGGTGAACTAAGTAATCTTGGGAGACCAAACTCCTTCCATTGTTATCCTTTTGGTGGCTTTGAGAAGACGTGTCATTGGCTAACAGCTATTCAAAATGGTGATTTTATTGTTGAAAATGATAAATTAGTTTTCCATAAAAAAATATTTTAAATAGCACTTTTAAGATTGCAAATTCAATAAAAAAAATTTAGTTTTCGATTCATACAACGTTTTCCTTGGAGGAAGCACTATGAAACTATCGCAGCCAACAACAGTGGACCAGTCAGATAGACAGGTACCATATAATTTAAGACAGTCCGGTTCAACGCCACAACAAATGTTAATTTCTACAAGAGTTAGGAAAAGTCCCTATTGGCATTTATCTGTAGAAGCTGGATGCTGGAGATGTACAGTTTATAATCGCATGTATCATCCTAGAGGTTATGTAAAACCCGAAGATGGTGGGGCGATGGTTGAATATAATGCATTAGTTAATGATGTAACAATGTGGAACGTAGCTGTGGAAAGACAAATTCGTGTTAAGGGTCCTGATGCAATGAAATTTACAAATTATGTAATTACAAGAGATGCTACTCGTATCGATGTAATGAAAGGTAAATATGTAATCTTGTGTAACGATAAGGGTGGCGTTTTAAATGACCCTATTCTTTTAAGAGTTGCAGAAGATGAATTTTGGTTTTCTCTTTCAGACTCAGATATTATGTTTTTTCTTCAGGGTGTTAATCACGATAAAAAATTTAATGTTGAAATTGATGAGATTGATGTCGCTCCTGTTCAAATACAAGGTCCAAAATCAGTTGATCTTATGGCTGACCTAGTAGGTGAAGCAGTAAGAGATATTCCTTATTACGGTTTAATGGAAGCAAAAGTTGGTGGAAGAGATTGTATTATTTCACAAACTGGTTTTACTGGTGAAAAGGGATATGAAATCTATTTGAAAGATGCAACCAAGTATGCTGATGATATGTGGAACGATGTTCTTGAAAAGGGAAAAAAACATAATCTTATGGTTATAGCTCCGGCACATCACAGAAGAATAGCAGCAGGGATATTATCTTGGGGACAGGATCTTGACTCAGAAACCTACCCTTCACAATGTAACTTAGGTTATCAAGTACCTAGAAAAAAGGAAGCTGACTATATTGGTAAGCAAGCACTAGAAGCTATGAGAGATAAAATGGAAGCTGGTAAAAAACCATATAGCAACCAACTTGTTGGTTTTAGACTTGGCGGTAAGCCCATTGAGGAATATGCCCCTGATTTCTGGTTAATATCTGAAGATGGATCTAGACCCATTGGATATCTAACATCTCCTTGGTACTCACCTGAATTAGGTACTAATATCGCTATGGGTTATGTACCATATGAAAAAAAAGATATTGGTAATAAATTTAAATTTCATCTTCCAGAAGAGTATTGTGAAACTCCAGGAACACCAGTAGATGGTGAAATCGTTGAAATGCCATTTAGACCTTCAGTCAATGCTAATGCTAGAGAGCTAGCAAAAGATAAAGGTCGTGATACAGCTTTTTAAATTATTTTCTTTCCTAGTGGCTTTCTAGCCACTAGGAATACTTTCTTATTGTTTACTTAGACTATATTCCTTAAATTATTGCTCTTAATGAAAAAAGAAATTGATATCCTTCAAAATGAGTTAGAATTTGATAGACCTATTAAATTTGACTCTGAATTATTTTATTTAAATCCTTCCTCAGCGAACCTTATAAAACTAACTCTCAAAGAAAAACCAAAAATGTTGGTCCCTGGATATTTTTTGAATTTTCATAATGTCTCTAATGTAGATATCAATTTATATTATCATTTAGAAATTAAAAAAATTCCTCAAAATACGAATTTACTTTTTAATCAAAATTTCAAAATTAATAACTATTTTAATGTAGATTCTTTAATAATTGCATCTAAGGATGAAGTTAAAATATTTAAAATATTTAAGAGCTTTAACCTCATACCTTTTCCTCTATTTATTGAAAAAAAATATAATAAAGCTTTATTCAATAGAGCAGAGTTATTTAGTATGCCCTCTATTTATAATAAATTAAATAAAACAAATGTTATTTACCGTAATGAAATAGAATTACCTATTAACAAAGGTCAAAATACAAAATTATATTTATTTCAAGATAAGATTAATAATCACACCCATTATGTAATTCAATTTCAAAGAAAAACTAAAAATTATATTCCAAATATAAGAATTCACTCTTCTTGTTTAACGGGCGATCTCATGGGAAGTATGAAATGTGATTGCGGTCAACAGTTAGATGAATCTATGAAATTTATAGATAAATCAAAAGAAGGCGGCTACTTATTTTATCTTAATCAAGAAGGCAGGGGCTTGGGGATTCATAACAAAATCTTATCTTATAAATTACAGGGTTATGGAATAGATACTTATAAAGCAGATAATATTTTAGGTTATAGTGGAGATGAAAGAAACTATTTTTCAGCCCTACAGATTCTAAAATATTTAAAAATTAAATCTTTAAATTTAATTACAAATAACCCTAGCAAAATTAACGCCCTCAAGAAAAGCAATATCATTGTGAAAAAGATGATTACAATTAAGCCAGGTGTGAATAAATTTAATAAAAAATATATGGAAACTAAAAAAATATTAGGAAATCATAAAATTAAATTAAGAAAATAGTTAAAGACACCTTATAATATAACAGAAGGTTAAAGAGAAAGAATCCATGGAATTATCATCAAACTATGTAATATTTTTTATCATTGGTTTTTTAATTGGTGCAGGAATTATGTCAATAATTGCATGGTACATTAGTGTTAAAAAATTAGTTCAAGTTCAAAACCCAAGAGATGAGCTAATAGCTCTAAGATCAGAAATGAGCTCTATTAATACTACAATCGATAATTTTAAAAACTTTCAAGAACAAAGATCGGGATCTTTTGCAGAGCAAGTTAGAACTTTTATAGAAGCTGGCAATAGAATTAATCAAACAGCAGATAGATTTCAAAATACATTAATTAAAGGTGGGTCTCAGCAACAAGGACTTTGGGGTGAAATTGTTTTAAATAAAATACTAGAATCCATAGGATTTAGGGAGGGTCATGAATATGAGACTCAAAAAGTATTTATTGATAACGATGGACGTACGCAAAAGCCAGATGTTATCATTCATATGCCCGGTGGAAGAGATGTCATTATCGATTCAAAAGTTTCTTTGAGTGCCTGGGATGAATATGTGAATTCAAAAAGTGAAACTGAAAAACAATTAGCACTTAAACGGCATATCGATTCAGTTAAAAGGCATATAAAAAGTCTAGACACAGATTCATATTCAAGAATTTATAATATTTCTTCTCCTGATGCCGTCTTAATGTTTTTACCGGTCGAACACGCATTTCTTGCAGTATCTTCAGATGGTAAAAGTATTATTGAAGAAGCAATTGAAAAAAAAATATCTATTGTAGGACCGTCTACTTTGTATTATTGCCTAAAAATTGTTGAACACATGTGGTCTGTGGACCAACAGTCAAAAAGTGCAAAAGATATAGCAAATCAGGCGAGTTCAATTTACGATAAAGCAGTACTAGTTCATGAATCGTTTACAGACGTTCTAGGGTCACTAAATAAATTAACTGAAAGTATTGATGAAACAAGAAATAGACTTAAGGATGGTTCTGGAAGCTTATTAAGTAGAGTTGAAAAACTTAAAACTATGGGAAGACTTGCAACAAAAAAAAAACTACCTGAAGATACTAGCGAGAATTAAATCTTAACTTTAACATAATTTTTTCACCCTCAATTGTCTGAATGGAGTGTGACTTATTCGAAAATCTATCTTCATTCATTCCGGCAAGATGCATACATGCAATTGGATTATGAGGAAGGTAAGGCTCCACAAAGCGTTTCGACTTAAGAGAATATTTTGGTAAATGATAATCACACATCCAGTTACAATAGGCAGGTAAAAGTTCCGCACCAATCTTATCTCTAAAAACAGACAAACATAAGGCCACTTGGTCTGATCCAAAAATTCTGCCTTTTTGTGAAGCTTGCTGAAGATTTTTTCTAATTATTTTCATGCCTTCAAATTTATAATTGTAAGAAAAACAACCAGCATTTAGTGTGGCATAAGCAGCAAATTCTCTACCAACTCTACGAGAGATACTCTTAGAAATATTTTTATAATTAATTGAATTAATTTTAATAGGGAATATGCCAAACCATTTAATATGCATCAGTTTATGATAAGCACGATCAACTTGAGGTGTAATTGCAAAACCAGATTTTTCTGAACCCTTGAGATATAATTCAAAACCCTGAAAATCATTAATCCAAATATCTGAGTCCATCCAAATATAATTTTCATAACCAGGAAAATAATCATCTAAAAAAAATCTAGCTACTTGTGTTTTTAAATGGTCTCTTCCCAGGATTTTATAACTAGGTACTTTAACATTCCATATAGGGTCTTTAAAATTAATATTTAAGTCTTTAAGTATTTTTTGATTTTTATCAGATAATCCTATAGAGAGGACTGCAATATCATACAAATCATCTTTGTTACTGGTCTTAATTGAATTGATTAATTCAATTAATAAATCAAAATATTTATCATCAGCAGAAGAAACAATTAAGTTTTTTTTCATAAGAAGCAAATTATACTAATGATCAATGAATCAAAACATATTTGTAGTTTATCCATCTGCTAAGTTAGGTGACTTTATTTGGCATGTGCCCTTTATTAAGCATATTAGTGATATTTCTAATAAAAAAGTGATTTTGATTACAAGAAAAAGCACAAGTGCACATGACATTTTATCTAATGAAGATTATATAAAAAACATTCATTACATTCCTTTTAAAAAAGGCTTATTCAACTATATAAGAGAAATTTTATTAATGCGAAAATTATTTAGAAAATTTAAAGCTAAAGAAGTATGGATATTAGATAAAATTAGTAGGCCTGCCATCGCTGCAAAGTTATCCAATATTAAAACAATTAATGGTTTTGGCGTTACAAATCAAAAATTATGGATAACAAATAAAAATTCTCTTGATAGAAAAGATCTAAAAATTCATTATATAGAAAGATCAAAAAAGTTTTTCAATCTACTTAATAAGCCAATTGATTACAAATTTACAAATATTCATATTAAAGAAGATTTAATAAATATATTAAAAAAAGAATTAACTCCCAATAATGAAAAAATAATTACTTATGGTATTGACTCAAGCGAAATGTGGAGATCTTGGCCAAAAGAATATTTCTCTGATCTAGTATTAAAAATTAATAAAGAGGATAACTGTAAACATATATTAATAGCCAGTCCTCAAAATAGTAAAATTGCAGTTGATATTATGAATAGAACGAAATTAAAAAATATTTTTAATTACTCTCATCTTAAAATTATAGATATTATGCCATTATTAAAAATATCTAATATTTATATTGGAAATGATAGTGGAATACTTAATTTGTCGGCAGCCATTGGTGTGAAATCAATAGGAATATTTGGCGCAACAAAGTCTTTCAATTATTCAAATAACATAATTCCTGTTATCTCTGAAGAAGGAGAAATATCAAGTACGAGCGACAGATTATTGGACAATAAAGGTAAAACTATAGAAGATCCTAAATTAGCAACCAGAGTAAATGTTGAAGATGTTTATAAAAAATTTAAAGAAAATTTTACTTTTTAAAAGTTTTGGAAATAGTACTCACCAATAATTTTTTTTACAAATTTATATCCTTTTTTCTCTAAATAATTTGATAATTCATCTAAATTTTGTTCCCATATTTCAATCTGTAAAAAACAACTATTATTACTAAGCAATTCGCTCATTCCCTTAAAAGCTTCTAATTCATGTCCTTCGATGTCACATTTAATAGCTATTTTTTGTTTATCAAATTTATAGATATCATCAAATTTTTTAACCGTGAGCTTTGTCTTTCCCTCTTCATGAATATTAAAACCAGCTGCATGCTTAAGACTCCCCTCTTTCCTTAATAATCCAAATAATTTTTTCGATTGAGCGGACAGGCCATAATTATAAATATCAATTTTCTTTTCTAAATTATTTTTAATAATATTTTTTTTTAATTTATTAAATGTTTCTAATAAAGGCTCAAAAGATATTACTTGATTAATATTTGGAATATTTTTAGCGACCCTTAGGGAGTAAAGGCCAATATTGGCTCCTACATCAATAAAAATATTTAACTGATGTGTTTTAATTTTTTGAATTAAATATATTAATCTTTCTTCTTCATATTTTTTTTCAAAATATATTTTTCTTTCTAGGCTTTCTCTAATGTCTAGATCTATTTTTAAATTATCAATCTCAAAATTTTTAATTATAGGATTAAATAATATTTTATATCTTCTTATGAGGCTAGGTATAAGTCTTTTTAGTATTGGTATTTTATATATGTTCATTTTGTGGCGGAGAGAGTGGGATTCGAACCCACGGTAAGGTTGCCCCTACACTAACTTTCCAAGCTAGCGCGATCGACCACTCTGCCATCTCTCCCGGTATTCAATGTTAATACTTTTAGCATATTGATCAGAAATTCAGTAGTTATTTGTTATAAATTTAATAGAAATGTCTTCTTTTCTTTTATAGTTTTTTTGATCTAGCTTGTGAGGCAGTGTATTAATATCTGATATTGATTTTGGTTCTTTTGCAAATGACATTTCAATATCTATTGGATCTAAATTTCCATCAACTCCGCTATAGTTATTAGGATGTATATGGACAATTTCTAAATTAATTTTTTTTATAAAATTAATTATAGATAAATTATTTTTTTGAATATTATGAAATTCAATCACTAATCCCTCTAATTTTTCTTGATATTTTAATATGTCTTCTAATATTTCATATTCCCCACCCTCTATATCAATTTTAAGAAAAATCTTTTTATCTTCTTTTATTTCTTTAATTATTTCCAAGTAAGATAATTGATTATTATGATTTCCTATATTGATAGCATGATGTTTAATATCTTTTTTAAAAAAAGATTTATAATCTATATATAAATAGATATCTTTAAAAAAAGAAAAAAAAGATAATTTGAGGAATTTTAAAAAAGATTTTTTAATTCTACTATTCCAAAATGAATTATTAAGACTCGCATCAAAAGTACTAATTGGTATTTTATTTAATCTATAAAAATTTTTTTCAAAAGACCAATCTGCCGATATTCCCATACTGATTAATACAGATGTATTCAGTACCGATTTATGCTCAACCAAATATCCGCCGTCATTATTTTTACCTATTCTTATTAATTGATATGCTTTCTTAGGTCTATAGATGCTGTCCATAAATTTTGATTATTCTTCACCTATTTTTAAAGCTTCGAAAAAAGCATCTTGCGGAATATCTACACTACCAAATTGCTTCATTCTTTTCTTACCTTTTTTTTGCTTTTCTAATAATTTTTTCTTTCTTGTGACGTCACCACCATATAATTTTGCAGTAACATCTTTTCTAAATGCTTTTATACTTTCTCGAGCTATAATTTTTCCATAAATGGCAGCTTGAACTGCTATTTGAAAGTTTTGTCTTGGTATTAAATCCTTTAATTTAATACATATCCTTCTTCCTATATATTCAGCTCTAGTTCGATGAACAATATTTGAGAAGGCATCCACTAACTCTCCATTCACTAAAATACTTAACCTTACAAGATCTCCAGACTTGTATCCTTCTACATAGTAATCAAAACTAGCGTACCCTTTAGAATATGATTTAAGCTTATCGTAAAAATCTATAACTATTTCGTTGAGAGGTAGTTCCATATCTAAAATTACTTTATTATTTTGGATATTTAAGTTTGTTTGTTTTCCTCTTTTATCTATACACAAGTTGATTACAGCCCCCAAATACTCCTGAGGAACAATAATTGTTGATTTTATCCAAGGTTCTAATATTTCTTTAATTTGTGAAGGGTCTGGTAATTCAGTGGGGTTGCTGATTACTATTTCTTCATCACGATTATTAATAATTTTATAAACAACACCAGGTGCTGTTGTAATTAAATCTAAATTAAATTCTCTTCTTAATCGTTCTGTAGAAACTTCTAAATGCAGTAATCCTAGAAAACCACATCTGTATCCGTATCCAAGAGCAGCACTAGACTCTTTCTCATAAGCAAAACTTGAATCATTAAGAGCTAATTTTCCTAAACTTTCTTTTAAATGCTCATAATCAGAGGTATCTACAGGATATATTCCACAAAAAACTACTGGTAAAGAAGGTTTGAATCCTGGTAATGCCTTAACTGTCTTGTTATTGACATCAATAATAGTGTCGCCAACTTTACAGTCAGAAACAGCTTTAATGCTGGCATTAAAAAATCCAATTTCTCCAGGAGTTAATTCATTACAATAATTAATTTCAGGAGTAAAATAACCTAATCTTTCTATCAAATAGACTTGGTCATTAAACATGAATTTAACTTTCATTCCTTTTTTAAGTTTGCCGCCTTTAATTCTTACTAAAACTGTCACTCCTAAATAATTATCGTACCAACTATCTACTAGGAGAGCTTTTAGTTCGTCCCCCTCAGATACTGGAGGTGGTAGTTTTAAAATAATTTGATCTACTAGTGCGGGAATACCTTCTCCCGTTTTAGCTGAAACAGGAAGTGCTTCTGAGGCATCAATGCCAATTGTTTGTTCTATATCTTCCTTAACTCTTTCCGGATCAGAGGAAGGTAGGTCAATTTTATTTAAAACAGGAAGTATATCGTGATTAACTTCAATTGCCTGATAGGCATTTGCAAGTGTTTGAGCTTCAACACCTTGAGTACTATCAACAACTAAAATTGAGCCTTCGCACGCAGATAACGATCTAGAGACTTCATAAGAAAAATCAACATGACCTGGGGTATCCATTAAATTCAGCTGATACTCTTGTTTGTTTGCATCGATATATTTAAGTCTAACAGTTTGGGCTTTAATCGTTATGCCTCTTTCTCTTTCAATATCCATGGAATCGAGCACTTGGTCTTTTTTAGTTCGTTCATCCATACCGCCACAGTATTCGATAATTCTATCGGCAAGCGTAGATTTACCATGATCAATATGTGCTACAATGGAAAAATTCCTAATTCTAGAAATTTCCATTAATTTCTTAACTGCGCATCAAACTTATTTGTAATTGTGTCAATTACTCGAGAGAAAACATCATCTAATTCTTTATCTTCTAAGGTTTTCTCTTTGGACTGAATTTTAATTCTAAAAGTAATACTCTTATTATCTATTCCTATCTCTTCGGAATAAAACTGATCAAAAAAATCTACTTCATGTATGAGTTTTTTATCTATTCCTAAAATAGCTTTATAGACTTCAAATAAATTTTGATCTTTCTTAAAGATAAAAGAAAAATCTTTTTCACTGAATGGGTAACTAGACTCGAAAGAACTTACTTTTTTAATATTATAGATTGAATCAAGGGGAAGATTATCTAAATATATTTCAGCAGCATACACCTCAGGGGCTTTAATGAATTCTTGAACTATAAATGGGTGTATTGCACCGTAATGAGCTATAAGTTTTTTTCCTTGCCATAATTCAGCAGACTGACCAGGATGAAACATTGAATTTTCAGATCTTTTAATAACGAATTGTTGTATGTCAAAATTTAATTCTTTTAACAGCATTGTTATTTGAATAGATAACTTATTAAAATCAAATATTTCGTTTTGAAATACAGTATTAATTCCCTTAATAGAAAAAGCCATCATTGAGAGTATATTATCTTGACTATTAATATCTTGGTATATGGGTCCAATTTCAAAAACACTCTGTTGCTCAAATCCTTTTTTTCGATTCTCTTCTAAAATATTTAAATGATTACCAAACATTGAATTACGCATATAACTAAATTCTTCACTAATAGCATTTGATAATTTTAAAGACGCATCTCCTTTTAAAGCTTTATGAGAAAAAGCGGAATGAAAAGAAAACGTAATAATTTCTTGATATTTTTCACTTGCAAGTATTTTTTTCACTCTTTCATATATTTTATATCTTTTATTAGAAGGTGAATTTTCAATTTTAATTTTCTCTTCATTAGTACTAATTACTTTTTCTTCTTTAATATGCTCAAATCCATGCAGGCGTATAATTTCTTCAATAATATCAATTGGGGACTCTATATCATTTCTCCAAGTAGGAACTTCGATTGTGCAATTTGTTTTATTTTGCTCTAAAATTTTAAAACCTAAATTTTCTAAATATTTAATTTGTTTGGAACTATCAAGATTAAATCCAATAACTTTAGTAAATTTTTCAAATTCATAATCAATAAAAACAGGGTTAGAGTTTAAATTTCCTGCCTCAACAATAGTGCTCGCTTCACCACCACAGTATTCAATAATAAGTGATGAGGCGTAATCCATTCCCTTTTGAATAAAAGCCTTATCAATACCTCTTTCGAAACGTTGTCTTGCATCAGAGAATATTCCTAATGATCTTGCTGATTTTGCTATGCCAGAAGGTTTAAATGATGCAACTTCAAGAAAAACATTTTGTGTAGTTTCATTACATCCACTCGCTAATCCTCCTATCACTCCAGCAATTCCATGGATATTTTTAGAATCGGAAATAACAGTATTTATTTTTGAAAGTTTGTAGTTTTTATTATCAAGCGTATCGACTTTATCTCCATCTTTGCTTAAATGCATTGTTAGATCACCTTCAATCTTATCCGCATCAAATACATGCAGGGGTCTTCCTTGGTCAATAGTAATAAAATTTGTAATATCGGCTAAAGCGTTAATAGGTCTTAGTCCAATACTAATAAGTTTTTTCACAAGCCATTCGGGACTTTTACGATTAGAAACATTACGGAAATATCTTCCTAAAACGTATTCACAACTATTACCATCATCTTTAACAAGCCAACTGATTGGGCTTTTAAAATTAGAAGATTCTATTTTCTCTATCTTTAATTCTTTTAACGTTCCACAACCTTTGGCAGCTAAATCACGAGCTATACCTCTAACGCTTAAACAATCCCCTCTATTTGGTGTAATCGCTATTTCAAATACAGGATCATTTAAACCTAGTGCTGTAACTGCATCTGTTCCATCAGCTATATTTTGAGATAATTCTATTATGCCCTCATGATCATCACTTAACCCTAATTCTCTTTCTGAAAGCATCATTCCTTCAGATATTTCTCCTCTGATTTTGCCCTTCTTAAGAGTTAAATCTATACCTGGAATATAGAGGCCTTCTTTAGCAAAAATTCCTTTTAAATCTTTTTTAACATTATGAGCACCACAGACAACTTGATATGTTTTAAAGCCGTCATTGACCGTACAAAGATTAAGGCGGTCTGCATTAGGGTGTTTCTTAAATTCAACAATGGAAGCTACTACAAAATCTCCATGTGTTTTAGAGTAATCTGTTAAATTTTCTAATTCTAATCCTATGTTAGTAAGCATTTCACCAATACTACTTGCATCTAATTTAGTATCCAAGTGATCAGAAAGCCAACTGTATGTAAATTTCATTAGATCAGATCCTTCCTAAACTAAATCCATTTTCTTTTAACCAATTATTATTTCCATTAAAAAAAGATCTGATGTCAGTTAAGCCGTGTTTAAGCATTGTAATACGATCTAAACCTAAACCGAATGCATAGCCTTGGAATTTAGAACTGTCAATTTTACAATTTTCAATAACTTTTGGATTAACCATTCCACAGCCAAGAATTTCAAGCCATTTATCTCCCTCACCTAGTTTAATTTGATTATCAACTATTGAGTAAGCTATATCCATTTCTGCTGAAGGTTCAGTAAAAGGAAAATAACTTGGACGAAACCTTACTTTTAGATTATTAATTTGGAAAAAATCTTTACAAAAATTTATTAAATTTCCCTTTAAATGGCCCATATTTGCATCATTATTTATTAATAACCCTTCTACTTGATGGAACATTGGCGAGTGCGTTGAATCTGAGTCACATCTATAAGTTCTGCCTGGAGCAATAATTTTTATTGGAGGTTCACTACTCATCATCGTTCTAATTTGAACGGGACTTGTATGAGTTCTTAAAACAAAAGGTTTGTTATTTTCATCTTTCTGATCTAAATAAAATGTGTCCTGCATTTCTCTAGCTGGATGATCCTCAGGTATGTTTAAAGCTGTAAAATTATTAAAATCTGTTTCTATATCAGGACCTTCAGCAACAGAAAAACCCATATTTCCAAAAATTTCTATTACTTCTTTATAGGTTTTAGATATTGGATGAATTTTTCCTAAATGACTTATAGGCGGGGGAAAAGTAATATCAATCGATTCTTTAGTAAGCTTCTCATTGATACTTCTTTTATTAATTTCTAAAGAACGATAATTAATTTTACTTAATAATTCCTCTTTAGCTAAATTAACGGATGCTCCAAAATGCTTTTTTTCTTCATCAGTAAGGTCTTTTAAAGATTTTAATAATTCAGTGACGAGACCTTTTTTTCCCAGATATTTAACTCTTATCTGCTGAACAGAATCTTCATTGTCCGCAGATGCCAACTCTACCAATGCTTCTTTAAGGACTTTTGAAACGTCCATGGAGATTTTTTAAACCGTTAAACTTGATTTTGCTTTTTCAACTATAACTTTAAAAGCAACTGGTTCATGAAAAGCTATTTCAGATAATATTTTTCTATTAATTTCAATATTCGCTTTTTTTAAACCATTAATAAAAGTTGAATAAGTCAAACCATGCTCACGAACTCCGGCATTAATTCTTTGGATCCAAAGTCCCCTAAAGTCTCGTTTCTTAACTCTTCTATCTCTATAGGCATACTGTAAAGCCTTGTCCATGCTTTGAGTAGCAACTCTAAATACATTTTTTCTTCTTCCCCGATGACCTTTAGTAAATTCAAAAACTTTTTTATGTCTTGCTCTTGCTGTGACACCTCTTTTAACTCTTGGCATAATTTAACTCCTGTTTATTTTCCATAAGGCATCATTGCTTTTACAATTCCTGATGCTGCTTCTGATAAAACTCTTGTACCTTTAGAGCTTCTTATGAAAGAATTTGTTCTTTTAGACATGCCGTGTCTTTTTCCAACATGTGCAACTAGTACTTTTCCACTAGCTGTGATCTTAAAGCGTTTTTTTACGCTACTTTTAGTTTTTAATTTGGGCATTTTAACTCCTTAATAGTTAGGTTATTTAAAATCTCGAGGCATACCCTTTTAGCCCCTTCGATTAAAAAGTAAGGTTTTGTATCATATTTACTTTGGAGCAACAACTAAAAAGGCCTGACGACCTTCTATTTTTGGTTCCATTTCAACTCTAATAATTTCAATTAAATCCTTTTTTAGACGTAAAAGCATGTCTATACCGAGACGCGAGTGTTCCATCTCTCTCCCCTTGAATCTAAGGCTAAATTTAACCCTATTTCCTTCACCAATAAATTTTTTAGCATTTCTTAGCTTAACGTCATAATCATGATCGCCCGTTCCAGGTCTGATCTTAACTTCTTTTGTTTCCATGACTTTTTGCTTTTTTTTAGCTTCATTCTTCTTTTTCTGTTCTTGGTATTTAAACCTACCATAATCGATGACTTTACATACAGGAGGATCATTATTAGGAGCAATTTCAACTAAATCGACTCCTCTGCCTTGTGCAAGTTCAATTGCATCTTTGGTTGTCATAACGCCTAATTGTTCGCCATCTTCCAAAATAACCCTTACATTTTCAGTAGATATAAATCTATTGATCTTATGAAGGTCTCTTTTTCGTTGGAAATTTCTATTAAAGGGCTTATTCAAATTAAAGATTTTTATAACAATTACTTAGAAAGAAATGGACTAACAAAAAAATTTAGCCCTATAGAATTTTGAATAATTCATCTGTTGGATTATTAACAGTTATTAAGAGTTTGTAAATAGGATTTTTATGTCTTAAATCATATAAAAAGAAATAATTTAAATTATGACCAAAAAAATATGCATAATTAGAGATGATCGCTTAGGAGATTTGATACTAACCCTTCCCGTTATAGAAGGTTTAAAAGAAAAATATGGTCTAAATATCACTTTAGTGGCATCCTCCACAAATCAAACATTTGCAAATCGAACTAAATTATTTCAAAAAGTGTATATTTTTGAAAAAGGAATTATCAACCAATTCAAATTAATTCTCAATTTAAGAAAAGAAAAATTTGATTGGGTTGTGAATTGCAGTCCTTTTAAAAAAAGATTTTATAAAATATTTATTCCTGCAAATAATAAAATTTCATCTTTATTTTTATCTAGATATAAAAAAACACATATTATAAAAAAGCTAACTATTCAGTGGTTTTTAAAAAAATTCTTTAATCATATTGAGGTTATAGAAAGATATGAAGATAGGATGAACGATAACATTATCCATCAAACAGAAATAGTTTTAAAATTATTTAATAAAATAGGATTTAACCTTGAAACGCTTAAGGGCTACGAATATAACAAAATTTATTTTCAAGAAAATAAATTAGTTGTTATTCATTTATCTAATAATTGGTTAAAAGAAGAAAGAGTTAATGATTTAGATGAACTAATAAAATTTATTAATTATGATACTGATTATTCAATTATATTAACTAGTGAAAAAAATATGCACTCAGGATTTAATAGTACTGTAAATGGAATTGATTCATTTAAAGTCGATGAAGAAATTTCAAATAACGATAAACAAAAGATTAGCTTTTGTCATGAACCAACATTAGACGATTGGATAAAAGTACTCAATATGGCTTCTTATGTAATAACACCAGAATGTGGCTGTTCTCACGTTGCAACAATGCTCAATAAAAAAACTATTATTATTTATGACGATAATAACTTTCCAGAACTAATTAATCAAGAATATGAGCCATATAAAAAAGAATATTTAAAATTAATTTTTAAGAAAGACAATATAGTTAAAAAAATTATGGAAATTTTAAGATAAATCTGATGATTGTATTTTATCAATTACATCAGATGATTTTATTTCCAATAAGTTTTCTGACAAGATAGGTATAATTTTTTTACCAAATGGCTGACAAGATTTAGATATAGAGTTATCAATTGCAATCCAAAATAAAGGTCTATTAGAAAGGGCTGCTATATGAGTAGGTCCTGTGTCATTTGCAACTATAAAGGATGAGTTAGTACATAACTCTAAAAAGTTCTCTATTTTAGATTCATTAATTTTATTAATAGCTTCTGGACATTTTTTTTGAATTAATTCAATAGTTTTAATATCTTGCTTAGATCCAGTTAAGTAAATATCAAATCCTTTTTTAATGAAATAATTTGATAACTCGGCATAACCTTTTTCTGACCATTTTTTATAACTTCCTTTATGGGAAGCGCCCGGTATTAATATAATATATTTTTTTTTTAAAATTTGATGAGGATTTTTGATCATCCAGTTTAAATCAGGGTTTTCAAAATTTTTAAATCCAATTAAGGATAATTGTTTATTCAATCCCGTAATAACATGTTCTTCTCCTTGGGGTGGGATAAAGTATCTATAATGAGAATGTTTTCTGGAACTTGAAATTTTTACTTTAGAAAATTTATTAATAAAAAAATGATAAAATTGAGTTCTAGAAGAGTTCTGCAAATCAATAACTAAATTGATTTTATGTTTGAAAATTAATTTAAATATCATGAACAGTGAAATAAAAATTGATTTTCTATTATCAACTTCCAAAATATTAAAATAAGGAATTGAATGAAAAAATTTAATATTTTTATTTTCGGTTAATAATATTATCTTTTCATTGGGATATTGATTTCTAATGGATTTCATTGCACCTGAAGCCATCACAAAATCTCCTAATGCCCCATGTTTAATTACTAATATGTTCATTTAATATTCCATTATATATTTCTAGTAATGCAAAGCACATTTGATTACTAGAATAATTTTTAATTACAAAGTCTCTTCCTTTTTCAGAAATAGTATCTTGATTTTTTAAAGCATAGTAAAAAGACTTTTTAAAAGAATCGAAATTATCTATTTCATATAAAAGATTATTATCAAATTTTTCTAATTGCTCTTTAGTGCCCCCCATATTGGGAGCAATAACTGGTGTCCTCATGGACAATGATTCGCAAATCGTTCTTCCAAACCCTTCCGGATTTACTGAAGAATTAATAACTAAATTTGCCTTCATGTATAATTCTTTAATATTTTTAGTAGGTTTTATAAAATGAACATGGTTACTAATTTTTAAATTTTGAACGATTTTATCAACTTCTTTTTCATATTTATTATTATGATTGCTAATAATAGTTACCTCAAAATTCATATCCGATTTTTTGATTAATTTTGCAAAATACTTAAGAAACAGTATATGCCCCTTCCATGAAGAAATTCTAGAAGGGTGAAATATTTTTATATTTTGCTTATTTTGAATTTTTTGCTTTTTATCAGAATCAAAATATTCTGTATTTATACCTCTTGGAATTATATGAATTGATTGATTTTTAATGTTATAGTTTGTATGAAAATAATTCGATACAAAATATGAATTCGATATTACGCTATCGCCTTTTAATAAAAAACTATTGTAATATTTTTTAAGAAAATTCTGATCATTATAGGTATTATGCAAACTTGTTACTGTTTTAATTCCTTGTTTTTTTATCCAATTAATTAAAAAAAAAGCTGGCGCTCTTGAAGAGATATGAATTAGGTTAATTTTTTTTTCCTGAATTATCTTCAGAATTAATTCCTTAATCTTAGCTTGATCAAAAATATTTTTAAATTTCAATTTTTTTAGAAAATAAATATTAGAAGTATTTGTATCTAGGTTATTAGAAGAATTTTCTGCTAATATATAATTATTTATTTTTAAACTAGTTAAATAGGATGACATATCTCTTACTCCAGTTTCAATACCCCCTACACCCATAGAAGGAATGATTTGTAAACATACTAATTTTTTAATAGATTTTAAATGTGCCACGGATTCAATTTTTTAATTATAATAATAATAAAATAGCTTATAGATTCAGCAAAAGAAGTAAAAAAACTCTGGTTTTCATTCATGGTCTTCAATCTAGCATGAATGGTACAAAAGCTACTTTTTTTAGTAAAGTAGCTAAAAAGAAAAATTATTCTTATTTAGTTATGGATTTAAGAGGTCATGGGTTATCAAGCGGAACATTTAGAGAGCTTAGTATTAAAGACTGGTATCTAGATCTAGTAAAAATTATCAATTTTTTGAAAATTGAACAAATAATTCTTGTTGGAAGCAGTATGGGCGGTTGGCTTGCAATTAATTTTTCTTTATTAAATCAGTCCAAAGTTATTAAACTTATAGGTCTAGCCGCTGCTCCTGATTTTACCGAGTTACTATTATGGAAAAATTTTAGCAATAATATTAAAAGTAAAATATTAATAAAAGGAATCTACAAAAAAAGAATATCTAAAGATTTTGTTTATGAATATTCAGATATTTTAATTAAACAAAGTAGATCAATGCTAACAAGCAAAATAAAAAGAAGATTTGTTGGAGATGTTATATTTTTCCAAGGCTCAAAAGATTTAAGTGTTCCCTTTAATTATAATAATAGATTCTTAAATAGTGACCAATTTAAAAACCTGACGATTAGTATTATAAAAGATGCTGACCATAGCCTTTCAGACATAAGATCATTAAAAATTATAGAGAAAGAAATTTAAGCTATTTTATCTTTTGACTCTACGGCGAATATAAGTTTAGATTGAACTTCATTAGGAACTACATGAATAAATTTAGCAACTTCACTTTGAAAGTTTTCAATAATATTTAGTGCTCTTACAGAACCTGTCTCCTTATGAAACATTTTAAGATTCTCTAATAAATGTTTTTGCCAGCTACTTTCTAAAACGTGATATAGGCCCACTGATTCCTTATTTATTAAATTAAATAGGTTTTTTTGATTTGAATAAATAAATGCATAACCTCCCGTCATACCAGCTCCAAAATTATCGCCGATATTTCCAAGAATAATCGCACTTCCTCCTGTCATATATTCACAAGCATTATACCCGCAGCCTTCAACAATAGCGTCTGCACCAGAATTTCTTACACAAAATCTATCTCCGGCTTGACCCGACGCATAAAGTTTTCCTGAAGTTGCTCCATATAGGGTAACATTACCAATAATTACATTCTCATGACTTGGTTTGTTAAATGAATTTCTTGGTTGTACGATAATTGTTCCACCTGATAATCCCTTACCGACGTAATCATTGGAGTCTCCAAATACATTAATTTTAAGTCCCTGAACAGCAAACGCACCAAGCGAATTCCCAGCTGAACCTCGTAATTTTATAGAAACATGCCCTTCTGACAACTTATGCATGCCATATTTTCTTGTAATAAAAGATGATATTTTAGCTCCGACAGTTCTATTTGTGTTTCTTATATTGTAGGTGAGTTCAATTTTTTGGCCTTTTTCAAAAAATTCTTTTCCATCTTTCTCAAACTGATCATCTAAAGTTGGAGGCACTTCATTTCTTTTCTTTTCTATATGAAAATTTAAAGGGGAATCATTTTCAATTTTAGTAATAATAGGATTTAAATCTAAATTATCTAAATCACTAGATCCGTGATGAGCCTGATATAGTAGTTCTGTTTTACCAATAATATCTTTAAGGGATTTATATCCGAGATCTGCAAGAATTTCCCTCACCTCTTCGGCGATAAAGGAGAATAAGTTAATAACTTTTTCAGGCGTGCCTCCAAATTTTTTTCTTAATTCATCGTCCTGGGTACATACTCCGACTGGGCATGTATTTGAATGACATTGTCTCACCATTATACACCCCATAGCAACAAGTGAAGCTGTACCTATACCATATTCTTCAGCTCCTAATATAGCTGCAATTACAATATCTCTTCCCGTTTTAATTCCACCATCAGTCCTAAGGGTAACTTTATCTCTCAGATTATTAAGTGTAAGGATTTGATGAACTTCACTTAAACCTAGTTCCCAAGGTAGACCTGCATACTTAATACTGGATTGCGGACTAGCTCCCGTACCTCCAGAATGTCCTGAGATTAAAATTGTATCTGCTTTTGCTTTAGCTACTCCTGCAGCTACAGTACCTATACCTGATTGCGCAACAAGTTTTACACAAACTTTCGCAATAGGATTAATTTGCTTTAAATCATAGATTAACTGGGCTAGATCTTCTATTGAGTAGATATCGTGGTGGGGTGGAGGACTAATCAAGGTAACTCCCGATGTACTGTTTCTTAACTTAGCAATTAATTCGCTAACTTTGAATCCTGGCAGTTGTCCGCCTTCTCCCGGTTTAGCGCCTTGTGCAATTTTAATTTCAATCTCAGAACAATTATTTAAATATTCTGCAGTTACTCCAAATCGACCACTAGCTACTTGTTTAATTGCTGAATTAGCATTATCTCCATTTACATTCTGATTAAATCTTTTTGGATCTTCTCCACCTTCACCTGAATCAGATTTTGATCCAATTCTATTCATTGCAATAGCAAGAGTTTCATGCGCTTCTGGACTTAAGGCGCCAAGTGAAATACCTGGCGAAACAAAACTCTTTCTTATCTCTGAAATACTTTCAACATTATCAACTATTATAGGATTTTTTGAGCTATCCATTTTAAGCAGATCTCTTATATGAATAGGCTTAACATTATAAATTCTTTCTACATATTTTTTGTAAAGATTATAAGAATCTCGTGTTACAGCTTCCTGAAGCATGTGGATAGATTGACCTTCATAGGCATGCAATTCTCCTTTAGCTCTAAATCTATATTCTCCACCTATGTCTAAAATAGTTTTAGAAGAAGAGAAAGAAGCTTTATGTTGTTTTCTCATACGACTTTCAAGTCCTTCAAGACCTATACCTGATATTCTTGAAGACATACCAGGGAAAAAACTTTCTACCATACTTCTACTTAATCCTATTATTTCAAAATTCCTTCCACCTCGATATGAGCTAATTATCGATATGCCCATTTTACTAATTATTTTTCTTAGTCCTTTTTCAATAGCTTTTTTAAAATTTAGTATCAGGGTATCAAAAGTTATTTTTCCATAAATTCCTTTGTTCAATCTCTCAAAGATTAAACTTTCTATTAAAGATGCATTTACGGTAGTGGCCCCTACTCCGATCAAAACTGCAAAATAATGAACATCCAAACACTCTTTAGAAGAAACGTTTAATGATGTAAATGTTCTTAATTTATTTTTAATTAAGTAATTATGGACCGCACTTGTAACAAGTATCATCGGGAGTGATAATCTGTTTTTATCAATATTCTGATCTGTCAATATAATATGCTGAGAGCCTGATCTAACGGCGGTCTCAGCTTCTGAACAAATTCTTTGAATTTCTTGAAGAAAATTTTTGTCTAAATTTTTATCAAAAGTACAATCAATTTGAGTTGTATTTTTTTCCAAGTGTGATTTTAAGGAATTAAGTTCGTGGTTTAATAAAACAGGACTCTCTAAAAGAACAAGGTTTAATTGCTCCGCATCAGCATCTGCAATATTTCCCAAATTTCCAAGTCTGGTTTTTAAGCTCATGACAATTTGCTCTCTTAAACTATCTATTGGGGGGTTAGTTACTTGAGCAAAATTTTGTTTAAAGAATGTATGAAGACCTCTGTAATTATCAGTTAATACACTAAGAGGGGTATCATCACCCATAGATCCCAAAGCCTCTTGGCCACTGATTGCCATTGGGTCTAAAATTAGATCTAGAACCTCAATTGTATAATTGAAGTATTTCGAAATTATTTTTGAATTTTCAATATTTTGATTTATTGGCTCTACAATATTTTCTTTATTTAAAATTTCATTGAGTAATATGGTATTTTTACTCCAATCTGAAAAGGGGTGTTGAAGCGCGAGTTGCTTTTTTAATTCATCACTTTGATAGAATTTTTTTTCTCTATAATTAATTGCTATTAACTCTCCTGGCCCAACTCGGCCCTTCTTTAAAATATTTCTATCATCAATTATAACCATCCCTACTTCAGAACCTGAGATAAGCAAATCATCATTAGTAATAATATATCTAAGAGGCCTTAGTCCATTTCTGTCCATTCCAGATACTATCCAATCGCCAAAATTTGCACAAACAGCTGCAGGACCATCCCATGGTTCTATGACTGCATTACAGTATGCATACATTTTTTTTAATTCATCTGGCATGTCATTGTTGTTTGACCAGGCTTCCGGGATAATCATAGACTTAGTCATAGGCAGACTTCTGTTAGTTTGTAATAATATTTCGAAGGCTGCATCTAAAGAAGCTGAGTCCGAGGAATCAGAATCTAAAATTGGTTTAAGATCTTCCACTCTATCGCCAAAAAAATCATCAGTTATTCTTGTTTCATGAGCTTTCATCCAATTAACATTTCCTTTAAGTGTATTAATTTCTCCATTATGAGCTAGTACTCTAAAGGGCTGAGCTAATGACCATGTTGGAAATGTATTGGTAGAGTATCTTTGATGATAAATTGCAAATTTAGATTTAAAGTCAGAATCTAATAGGTCGGGATAAAAAGAAGAAAGCTGTTCAGCTAAAAACATTCCTTTATAGACAATAACTTCTGATGAAAGCGAACAAATATAAAAGTTGTTGATATTCAAGCTCTTAATTTTATTCTCTATTCTTCTTCTTGTTAAATATAATGTTTTTTCAATATTTGAATTTTTTTCTTTAGGTGAAAAGATTAATTGTTCAATTTCAGGTCTTGTATAATTTGCTTTTTCTCCAATTATAGAAGAATTAACTGGAACCTGTCTCCAACCAAAAAGATTCATTCCAGATTTAATAACTTCGTATTCCATGATCGCTCTACATTTTTCTTGTGCATTAAAATCTTCTTTGGGTAGGAATACCATCGCTACACCTATGACAGTATCTTCATCGGCCTTATGTCCTGTTTTAGAAATTTGTTTCTTAAAAAAAGAATTCGATACTTCCAGCATGATACCAGCACCGTCACCTGTCTTTCCATCGGCATCAACAGCCCCTCGATGGTAAACTGCTTTTAAGGCTTCTATTCCTTTTTCTACTATATCTCTTCTCGAATCACCTTTTATAGAGGCAACGAGACCAACACCACAATTATCGTGCTCTTGGCTATTTGAATAGACACCCACATCTTCTAAAATTTTTTTATTTTTTAAATATGTATCTAATGAAGTATTTTTCTTCATGATGCTTTTTTAATCTTCTTGTTTTCTAAAAACTGCTTAATTGTTTTAGCAACTTCTCTTCCATCATGTATAGCCCAAACTACTAATGACGCTCCACGAACAATATCTCCAGCTGCAAATATTTTAGGGTTACTTGTTTGGAATTTATTAAAATCAACCTTAATAGTACCCCAACCAGTAAGATTTAAATTAGTATTAAATTTTTCGTTAATATTTTCAGGTTGGAAGCCGAGAGCTTCAATTATTAAATCTGATTTCAGTGTTTCTTCAATGCCGGTATCCACAGGCGACCTTCTACCGCTTTCATCAACTTCTCCCAGTTCAGCAACTTTATAAACTAGGCTAGAAGCAATTTCATTTTGTTGAACTATTTTTGACGGAACGGATAACCATTTAAACTTAACCCCCTCTTGCTCTGCATTTGTTACCTCTCGAGCTGATCCAGGCATATTTTCTTTATTTCTCCTGTAAAGACATATTACCTCTGAAGCTTCTTGTCTAACAGCGGTTCTTACACAATCCATTGCAGTATCTCCACCACCAATAACTATAACTTTTTTATTTTTTGCAGATAAATGACTATTTAGTGAAGGCTTGTCACCTAGACCAACTTTATTGCTTTCAATAAGGTACTCTAAGGCTGGTATCGAATTACTAACCTTCTCAGTATTAAGATCTAAAGATCTGGCTTTATATACGCCAGTAGAAATTAAAATTGCATCAAATTTTTTTTCTAAGTCTTCAAAGCTGAGGTCTTTACCCACTTCGCAATTTGTATGAAAAATAACACCGCTCTCTTTAAGCCAATCTGATCTTCTGATCACAACTGATTTATCTAATTTAAAATTTGGAATGCCATAAATCATTAATCCGCCGATCCGATCATTTTTTTCAAATACTTCAACTTCATATCCGTATTCTATAAGATAGGTAGCAGCAGCTAAACCTGCAGGGCCTGATCCAATAATGGCTACTTTTTGATTTTGGTTTTTATCTGAAGTTATGGGTTTAATCCATCCATTATTCCAAGCAGTCTCTGTGATATGTTTTTCTAAACTTCCAATAGTAATAGAGCCAAAACCAGCTTTTTCTACTACACAATTACCTTCACACAATCTGTCTTGAGGGCAAACTCTGCCGCACACTTCAGGAAAAGCATTAGTTGCTGATGAAATTTCATAAGCCTCTTCAAGTCTATCTTCAGCAATATATTTTAACCAATCAGGAATATTATTGTTTAAGGGGCAATGAATTTGACAATAAGGAATTCCACATTGAGAACATCTAGATGATTGCTCAATAGATTCTTCAGTGTTGTAATCATTATAAATCTCTTGGAAGTCTTTAATCCTTCTTTCAGATTCTGTTTTAATCGGAGGTGATTGTTTTTTTTTAAAAAATTCTAACATTGTAATATTTTATTACTAAATACCTATATTATTTTAAATATATGTCTTTATATTACAATAAACTTTGATTGTAAAAAAAAAATAAGTAATATTTTATGACAGAATATCCATTCTACTTTATTTTACTGTATTCTTTAGTTCAGGGAATAACAGAATTTATCCCTATTAGCTCTAGTGGCCACCTGAATATTATAGAAAGTCTTCTAAATGGATCAGAAAATAGAAATCTTCTTTTTGAAACAACCGCTCATTTTTCATCACTGCTTGCATTAACTGTTTATTTATTGAAACACTCTTCCTTTGGTTTAAAAAATCTTATTTCTGATAATTTTAAACTGATAGCGATTTCATTTATTCCTGCACTAATTATTGGACTAATCATGAAAATTTTAAATTTTAATTTTCTATCTTTGAAAATGATTGCATACACTTCCATCATTGGCGCAATAATTTTATTTGCAGCAGATAAATTTAAAAATATTCAAATTAAAACTAAATCTCCATCGATGGATTTCTTAATAGCAGGTATATTTCAATGTCTAGCTTTTTTACCTGGTTTTAGTAGATCTGGAAGTTGCATAACTGCCTTCTTAATCTTAGGTCAAAATAAAAAGCAAGCTATTACAAATAGTTTATTAATGAGCTTTCCGATTATCTTATTATCTTTTTTAAGCAATGCTCATGATTTAGAATTAATATCCATAGATAAAAGTTTACTTTTTATTTTTATCATTACTTTTATATCTGCTTATTTAACTTTATATTTTTTTATTAAATATATTAATCGGATAGGCTTTACACCATATGTAATTTATAGAATTATCTTAGGTTTTATTATTTTATATTATTTAGGTTAAACTTTATCGATGAACTTATTTAGATAATTTGAAGCCACTAAATTCATTGAAGATAGCTCTCTGCCTAAAGTTGCTTTAATAAGTGCAGCTCCATTTGGGGATATACTATCATGAGATAAGCTTAAAAATTGATCATAGGTAAATGGAGGGTTTGGTAAATTTCCCATTAACCTGCCTTGAATAGAGGCTAAAAAATCTGGAATATTAATAAAACGTTTCTTTTTTTTAACAATTTCAAATATCAGCTCTAAAATTTCTTTAAATGAATAAATCTTAGGACCTACGGCATCTATCGATTTATTTAAAAAACTATCTCCATCTGAAGCGATCACTTCAGTCATAAAAGAAGTTAAGTCATCTATATAAATTGGCTGAAATTTTGTTTTTCCTTTTTTGTATAAAGGAAGAAAAGGTAAAAATTTTGTCATATATCCAAATTGATTTAAAAAATTATCCTCTTCACCAAAAACAATACTCGGCTTAATAATTGTAAAATTATCATGATTGGACTCAATATACTGTTCGCCCAGAGCTTTAGAATATAAATAAGAAGATTTTGTATTCAAGGTACTGCCAAGACTTGATATGTGCACTAGCCTTTTATGATGTTTAACGGTTAAGTCGGTAAGAACTTTAGGCAAATGATAATGAGTATTTTCAAAAGAATTATTTGGCTTTTCAAAGAGTATTCCTAAAAGATTTACAATGATATCGGCCTCTTTAATATCTGATTCAATTAAGTGAATATTAGATAGACTAAAAGGGACAATATTAATTTGTCCAATATCGCCAGAAAGGATGTTTCTTTTGACCTTATCTGAGTTTCTGACAGGACTTGTAATATAATAATCCTTTGAAAGTAGCTTTTTTGTTAAACTTCTGCCAATAAATCCAGTTGAGCCAAGTATTAATATATTTTTGTTTTTCATTATACTTTCTATCTTATATAAATATAACACTTATCATGTCAAATTATCAACTGTTCCAAAATGACCTACCTGAAGAAATTCTTAATACTTTTAAGACATCTGCATCAATAGACACTGAAACATTAGGTCTTAACATTAATCGTGATCGATTATGTTTAGTTCAAATCATGAATAATGATGATGGGAAATTTTATATAGTTCAATTTCCTAAAGGATTTAAAGTAAATGAATCAAAAAATTTAAAAAAACTACTTCAAGATAAAAATATTATGAAAATTTTTCATTATGCAAGATTTGATGTTGCTATGCTGAAAAAAAATTTAAACATATCAACAAAAAATTTTTTTTGTACTAAGATAGCTTCAAAATTTACAAGAACATATACCGGTAATCACGGTCTTAAAGATCTAATTCAAGAAATTCTAAAAATTGAAATTAATAAAAAAGAACAAAGTTCTGACTGGAGTCAAGAAAATTTATCTCTGGATCAAATTGAGTATGCCTTAAATGATGTTCGATACCTCCAAGAAATTAAAAATAATCTAGAAAAAAAATTAAAAGAAACATCAAGACAAAAATTATTTTTGAAAACTATTGAATTTCTCGAAACAAGAGTTGAGTTGGATATAGCTGGATGGGAGACTGTTGACATATTTGCCCACCACTAAATTATGAACTCAAAAAAAGAAATAATTTTTAAAGGAAAAGAAGCCATAAAAATTCAACTTGAAGGAGTAAAAAAACTTCAAAGATCTTTAAATGAAGATTTCTACAAAGCTGTTGAATTATTATTATCTTTAAAAGGAAAATTAATATTATCTGGCATTGGGAAGAGTGGTCATATTGCAAATAAAATTGCCTCCACTTTTACTTCAACTGGGATTGTCTCACTTTTTCTCCATCCAGTAGAAGCCAGCCATGGTGACTTGGGAATAATTGAAAAAAAAGATATCGTAATACTTATTTCTAATTCAGGCGAAGCTAATGAAATTAATGACATTATAAATTACTGTAAAAAAAATGGAGTAAAAATAATTTGTATTACTTCAAATAAAAATAGCTCTCTATCAAAGAATTCAGATGTAAAAATTATAATTCCTAAACATAAAGAATCAGACCCTTTGGGAATTGCTCCTACAACTTCAACTACCTTAGCTCTCATTGCTGGTGATGCTTTATGTTCAACAATTTTAGCTTATAAAAAATTTGACAGGCAATCTTTTAAGAATTTTCATCCTGGTGGCAAGATTGGTAAAAAGCTAAGAACAATCAATGAAATAATGAATATTGATGCTCCTTTGGTATCAATTAATTCTAAAGTATTAGAGGCCGTTATTGTCATGACCGAAAAAAAATATGGATGCGCAATAATTGTAGATATTAAAAAGAATATTAAAGGCATCGTAACTGACGGAGACCTTAGGAGATCTCTCAAATCAGACCTTTTGGAAGCCAATGTAACAAAAATTATGAGGATCAACCCAATTTTAGTTAATAAAAATACTTTAGTCTCTTCGGCAATTAACATTATGAATAAAAATTCCATAACTAGTCTAATTATAGCTGAAAAGAAAAAAGTACTTGGCATCGTCAACCTTAAAGAATGCCTGGACAATGAGTAATATTTTAAAAAAAATTAACTTAAATTTAATCATATTATTATTACTACTATCTCAATTTATAATTTTTTTTTTCAACCCTCCGACTGAAAGGACAACATTTAATTATAGATCTGATTCATTGGAAAAATTTACCACAATGATTTTAGGTGAAAAAGGAGTGGATGTAATAGCCGCTGATAAAATGATAAAAATAAATGATGGCAGAACGCTCTTAATTGGAAATACCAGTTTAAAAAATAATGAATATGAAATTTCGAGCCAAAACGTTACGATTGATAGTCAAAATAAAATGACATCAAGTTCAGATAAGACTCAAACTATTAATCATCAAGGTACGCTTAAGTCTGAAGGTTTTGAATATGATCAAAATACGGATATAATAAAATTTAATGGGGAAAGTGAATTCTATTCAAATGAAGATTAAAATTTCGTTAATATTTTTTTTATTTTTTAACTATTCTTTAAGTTTTTCAGAGAGTTATATTAAAGCCTCCAATGGAATCACATGGGATAAAAATAATATGACTTATTTTGCAGAGGGTAATGTTGAATTTCAAAATGATGAGATTAAAGCTTATGCTAATAAAATTAAAGCATTTTATAATATTAAAAATGAAAAAGAGGTGTTTGAAGTTGTTAACCTCGATACAGATGTACAAATTTACTATAAAGATGAAATCTTTAAATCAAATAGCGCTACTTATAATAAACTAAATTCTCTCATAACGCTTTATGGAGATGTGTCTATTGTCTCGCCTGAAAGATATTTAAGTGGGGATGAGTTAATTGTTGATCTAAAAAATAATACGAGAACACTTAAAACAATTGGGAAAGATAGCTTAGCTGAGGCTCTTATAAAAGATGAATAAGATTATAGTTAAGAATATAAAAAAAAAATTTAAAACTACAGAAGCTCTCAAAGGCATATCGATAGAATTTAAAAAAAATTCTATAACTGGTCTACTAGGGCCAAACGGCAGTGGAAAAACTACATTATTTAATATTATAACTGGATTTCTAGACGCTGACGAAGGTTCTATTTTTTTAGATAGTGAGGATGTCTCTTCGTACAGTCTTAGCAGAAGATCTGAACTTGGATTAACTTACCTTCCGCAAGAAGCCTCCATATTCAGAGATCTTACGGTATATGAAAATATTAAATGTGTAGCTGAACTATTTTTAACAAAAAATAAAATAGATGAAAAAGTTGAACAATTAATTCAAGATTTTTCATTAGAAGAATTTCAAGATAGAAAAGGTAAATTTTTATCGGGAGGTGAGAGAAGAAGAACAGAAATTGCCAGAGCTTTAGCCTGTGAACCAAGCTTTATTATGATGGATGAGCCTTTTGCAGGAATTGATCCAATTGCAATTGAAGAAGTTAAGCAAACCATTATTAAATTAAAAAAGAACGATATAGGAGTTATTATAACAGATCATAATGTTCGAGAAGCTCTAAAAATTGTTGACTATGCTCATATAATTTATAATGGCTCTCTTATTAGAGAAGGTGAACCGAATGATATTATCAAAGATGAGCTTGTAAAAAAAATTTACTTAGGAACAGATTATCAAAACTAATTTTATTATTCATCATTTAGTATAAAAACATGCTATATAAAATTTTAAATTAATGTCCGTGTTAAATAATAAAAAATTAAAAGGTGTATACCTGCCTCCAGGTGACAAATCTATAAGTCACAGAATTATTATTCTTGGGTCTCAAGCAGTTGGTAAAAGCAGTGTGACTAATCTATTAGAATCTGAAGATGTTTTAAATACCGTTAAAGTAATGAGACAATTAGGATCCAATATCAAAAAAATTGATGGAAAATACATTATTTTTGGATTACCTCCAGGAACTTTGTTTGAACCTAAGAAGGAATTGAATTTTGGAAATTCTGGTACTAGCATAAGACTTATCACAGGACTCTTATCAACAAATAATATTAAAACTAAATTAGTTGGAGATAAGTCTCTTTCATCAAGGCCAATGAAAAGAGTCACTGAGCATTTGAAAAGAATAGGAGCTGTATTTATTTTAAAAAAAAATAATTTTTTACCGATGACCATAAAAGGATCTGCTAATCCCATACCTCTTAATTATGAAATATCTATTCCATCCGCTCAAATTAAAAGTGCTGTCATGCTTTCCGCTTTAAACACATTAGGTAAAGTCACAATCAAAGAATTTTCGAGCACTAGAGACCATACGGAGAGAATGCTAAAAACTATGAACTACAACATTCTTTTTAAAGAAAAGAAAGAATTTCGATACATTACTATGAGCAGTGATAAGGAATTAAATTCATTGAACTATAAAGTAGCTGGAGATCCTTCGTCCGCGGCTTTTATGATAACTGCCGCTAGTTTAAAAATTGGATCAAAAATTAAAGTAAAAAATATGCTCTACAATCCAACTAGAATTGGTTTTTTATTAACCTTAAAGAGAATGGGTGCTAATATTGTAATAAAAAATAAAAGAATAGTTCATAATGAAGTTATTGCAGACATTTTTGTGCATCAAAAAAAACAACTAAAATCTGTAGTAGTCGAAGCCAATGAAGTGCCCCAACAAATAGATGAAATACCCATTCTATCTATAGCTGCTTCATTCGCCAAAGGTGAAACTATTTTTAAAGACTTAAAGGAATTAACTGTCAAAGAAAGCAATAGACTTGATTTGATATATCAAAACTTAAAGAAAATGGGAGTAGACTGCTTTATTAAAAACTATGATCTTCATATTATGGGTAATAATAATTTAAAGGTTGGTGGTGCAAAAATTATTCATAATTTTGACCACAGAATAGTTATGTCTTTTTATATAGCCAATATGATTTGCTCTAAAAACAACATAATTATTGATAAATCTTGCGTTAAAACAAGCTATCCTCAGTTTTTCAAGGATTTTAATACACTAATTAAGTAAATTAGTTCTTGAAAAGACCCTATAAACCTTTAAAAGAAAACAATTATTTTGAAAGGTAATTTATGAACAATGATTTCTAACGATGAGTACGGCCAGCTACTTGAAGAACATTCGTCTACTCAGTCATCCCTTGCCGCAAATAAAATAATATCTGGAACAATTTTAAATATATCCGATCAATCAATTACAGTCGACATTGGCCATAAAAGTGAAGGTCAGATCCCAAAAGATGAATTTATCAGCTCAGGCTCTCTAGACGACCTGAAAGTAGGTGGTTCAATAGAAGTATTTATTGAAAAACTTGAAGATAGAGATGGTAATCTTCGATTATCTCATGAAAAAGCAATTAAGATGAAGTCATGGGAAAAACTTCAAACAATTTATGATAATCAAGAAAAGGTAAAAGGATTTATTGTAGGTAAAGCAAAAGCTGGATTATATGTGAAAATCATGGGCGCAAACGCTTTTCTTCCACTAAGTCAAATTGACACTAAACCAGTTAGAGATGTTAGCCATTTAATTAAAAAAGAAGAATTATTTGTGATTCTAAAAATGGATTACGCTAAAGGAAATATTGTAGTTTCTAGAAAAGCTATAATGGAAGAAAAACAAAAAAATATCAAAAATGAATTAGTGGAAAAAAGTAAAGGTGACTCAATAGTTGAAGGTAGAGTTAAGACTTTCACAGACTATGGTGCTTTCATAGATTTAGGTGGAATTGACGGCCTGGCCCATTTAAGTGATCTTTCTTGGAGCAGAATTAATCATCCATCAGATATTCTCGAAATTGGTAAAACTTATGATTTTAAAATTTTAAAAGTTTCAGAAGATTCAGACAAAATAAGTTTAGGTTACAAGCAATTGAAAAATGATCCTTGGGGTCAGATTGCAGATAAGGTTAAAGCTGGAGAAATCTATGATGGTAAAATTTCACACATAACTGATTATGGTGCTTTTGTTCAATTAGTTGAAAAAGACTTAGAAGGACTAGTTCACTCAAACGATATCAGTTGGACAAAAAAAAATGTACATCCAAGTAAAATTTTAGAGGTAGGGTTTAATATCCGTGTTAAAATATTAGACATTGATACAGAAAAAAAGAGAATTAGTTTAGGCATAAAACAAACTGAACCTAACCCTTGGGAAAACATTGAAAAGGAATATAAGATAGGTCAAGTTATAGATACTGAAATTAAAAATGTTACTGAATTTGGAATATTTGCAAGATTAGATGATAATATTGACGGATTAGTTCATAAAAATGACTTATCTTGGACTGATTCTAATGGAGATAGGACCCTTAAGAAATACCAAAAAGGTCAATCTATACAGGTGAAGATTTTAGAAATAGATGCACCTAAAGAAAAAATAAGTTTTGGTATAAAGCAATTAGCTGATGATCCATTCTCTTTATTTTTTGCTGATAAAAAGAAGGGCGATATAGTTTCTGCGACAATAACTAAAATATTAAATACCGGTATTGATGTAGAAGTATCAGATTTCATTGAGACAACAATCAGAAGAAAAGATCTTTCAAAAAATAAAGAAGATCAAAATATTGGAAGATATTCAGAAGGACAAAAAATAGATGCAAAAATTACATCTGTAGATATGACAAATAGAAAATTTGGCTTATCAGTTAGACAGTTAGAAATTGATGAAGAGCAAAATTTGATGGAAAAATATGGATCTAAATCTTCAGGCTCTGTACTTGGAGATATTTTAGGCAAGGCTTTGGATGTCGAACAAGATCCAAAAGACAAATAAATCTCAATTAGAAAAATTATTCCTACAAAACGAGAAGGACTTAAATCCTCAATTAAATAAAGAAATTTTTAATAGATTTTTTTCTATTCTCACAGACTTTATAAAACAAAAACAAGATATTGAATTAAGAAATTTCGGTTCATTTAAAATTAAAAAAATGCCTAGTAAAATTGGCAGTAATCCACTTAATCAAGAAAAAATATATATTCCTGAAAAATTTAAACTATCATTTAAATTAAGTAAGAATATGTTAAAAAAAATTAATGAATAAATTAAAAGCATTTGTAGCGCTGGATTCTGCTTCAAATAAAAATAATTTAGCAATAGTTAAAAAATTAAAAAATCACGTTTATGGATTTAAGGTTGGATATAGATCATTCTATAAAAAAGATAATGAGGTTTTAATTAAGGAAATTAAAAAATCTTCTAAATTATTTTTGGATCTTAAAATGCACGATATCCCAAATACTGTTGTTCAAGGTCTTTCTTCTTTAATAAACATTAATCCTGATTATGTGACGCTGCATATTAGTGGTGGACAAAAAATGTTAGAGGAAGCGAGAAAGCTTATAAAAAAGGAAAAAATTAAAACTAAAATACTTGGCGTTACCCTCTTAACAAGTCTTGATAATACAGATATTCGTTCTATGTATGGTAAAATCACAACTCAACAATTAATTAAAAATTTTGCAAATTTAGCAAAAAAGGCAAAAATAGATGGCTTAATTTGTTCAGGACAAGATTTAAAATTTTTAAATTCTTATAAAAAATTATTAAAAATTACTCCTGGTGTTAGTCTTTATGAAAGAGAAAAAGATGATCAAAAAAGAACTATTTCGGCTATTGAGGCTTTTAAAAATGGTGCGAGCTTTATTGTTATTGGACGAGAAATAATTAATCACAAAAATCCTATTAATGCTCTAGAATTATATTATGAAGAAAATAAAAATAAAAATTTGTGGACAAAGTAATCTAGCTGTCATTAATCATGCCATTCAACTTGACATAGATTATCAAGGATTAATCTTTTATTCAAAAAGTCCTAGATTTGTTGACGATGATGTTTTAACTAATATTGGAAATGCCTTTAATCAACATCTAGATAAATTTGTAGGTGTTTTTGTTAATCCCACTCTAGAGGAAATTGATTCTAAGTTAAGAATTTTTAATTTTGGATCTATTCAACTTCATGGAAATGAAACTCAAGATTTTATTAATCAATGTAGAGACAAATTTAAAAAACCTATATTTAAGTCAATTTATCCTGATGAATTATCTAATTCTTTATTACAAAATATAGATTATCACCTAGTTGATTCGAAACCATCCGATAGTCAAATGCCGGGTGGAAATAATTCAACTTGGAATTGGTCTAACTTTGATAATGCCAATAATTTACCTTTTATTTTGTCTGGCGGCCTAAATAGTAGCAATATTAAAGAATCAATAAGCTTAACAGGAGCTGACTTTATTGATATAAATTCAGGGGTAGAGGTGGAACCTGGAGAAAAGACAATAAGCTTAATAGAAGAAATTATTTCTTTAATCCGTCAGTAAATTTATGAGCAATTATAATGAACCAAATAAAACAGGTCGATTTGGGCAATTTGGCGGCATGTATGTTTCTGAAACTCTTATGCCTCTTCTGATCGAGCTAGATCAGGCTTATAGTGAAATAAAAAAAGATAAAAATTTTCAAAAAGAATTAAAAGATTTATTTAATAATTATGTAGGAAGACCCTCTCCTCTTTTTCATGCTGCTAATATTTCCAAATACCTCAATGGACCAAAAGTTTATTTTAAGCGTGATGAACTAAATCATACAGGTGCACATAAAATTAATAACTGTCTAGGTCAAATTTTACTCGCAAAAAAAATGGGGAAGACAAGAATTATAGCCGAAACAGGTGCGGGTCAACATGGCGTTGCAACAGCTACTGTTTGTGCTCTATTTGGTTTAGAGTGTCATATTTATATGGGCTCTAAAGACATAATAAGACAAAAGCCAAATGTTTTTAGAATGAAACTTTTGGGAGCTAATATCATTCCAGTAGAATCTGGCAGTAAATCACTCAAAGATGCAATGAATGAAGCTCTTCGAGATTGGATTAAAAATGTTAGGGATACTTTTTATATTATTGGTTCTACCGCTGGCCCTCACCCTTATCCGAAAATGGTGCGTGATTTTCAATCTGTTATAGGTATAGAAGCACGTGCTCAAATTTTAGTTCAAGAAAAAAAACTACCTGACTTTTTAATTGCTTGTGTTGGAGGTGGTTCCAATGCAATGGGATTATTTTACCCTTTCTTAAATGATAAAAAGGTTTTGATTATTGGTGTTGAGGCCGCAGGTAAAGGGGCTAAAACCAACGAAACCGCAGCAACTATGACATCAGGCACTCCAGGAATACTTCATGGAAGTTATAGTTATGTATTACAAGATTCGGACGGTCAAATCAAAGAAGCTCATTCCATCTCTGCTGGACTTGACTATCCAGGCGTGGGGCCTGAACATTCTCATTTAAAAAAATCACAAAGAGCAAAGTATTTTGGGATTACAGATAAAGAAGCATTAAAGGCTTTTCAGCTTTGCTCAAAATTAGAAGGAATTATTCCAGCTTTAGAACCTTCTCATGCCTTAGCATATTTATTTAAAGCATTTAAAAATAAACATAAAAATAAAGTAGTTATTTTAAACTTATGTGGCAGAGGAGATAAGGATTTATTTACTGCAGCGAAAGAATTGGGTTTTGATAATAATGAATAATTTAGATAAGTTGCCTTCAAAAAATATTTTATCTCTTTTTATGACTTGTGGTTTTCCATCTTTAAGTCAAAGTCGGAAGGTATTTCAAACTATTCAAAATAATCAGCCTCATATTATTGAATTTGGTCTTCCATTTTCTGATCCTATGGCAGATGGACTTGTTATCCAGGAAGCAAATAAACTGGTGCTTAAAAAAGGTTTATCAACTAATCAATCAATTAATTTAATAAAGTCTGTAGCGAAAAATAAGGGTGATACTTCCTATGTAATAATGTGTTACATCAATACAGTTGTAAAGTATGGGGTTTCTCAATTTATTAAATCAATTAAGGGGACTGTCGACGGTATAATCATAGTAGACCTTCCTTTTGAAGAGGAAAAAGACATTAGGGAACAGCTTGAAAATAGTGGTATTTATCTCATTAAATTAATATCACCTATGACCGACTCTAATAGAGCGAAAAAACTTTTACATAACTCAAAAGGTTTTATTTATTATATATCTTCCACAGGGATTACAGGCTCCAACAAACTTAACCATAAAGAAATCAATCAAAATATTAAAATAATTAAAAAACACAGCTCAATTCCAGTACTAGTTGGATTTGGGATTAAATCAAAAAGCGATGTGAAATCCTTAAGTGAAAAGACATTAACCGATGGTGTTATTATTGGTTCAGCTTTAATTCAGATGTATTTTGACTTGAAAATGAATTTCAGTAATTATTTAAAATTATTAGATAAATTTATTAAAAACCTTAAGATCAGTTAAATATGAATTGGTTAAAAGATTTTGTTAAACCTAAAATTAACGCTCTCGTAACACGCAAAGAAACACCCTCAGATTTATGGACTAAATGCCAATGTGGCCAATTACTTTACAATAAAGATCTAGAAGAAAATTTATACGTTTGTAACTATTGTGATCGACACCTTCATATGAATTTTGAAGTTAGATTTAAATTTATATTTGATGATCAAAAATTTGAATTAATTAAAATTGATATTGAGAATAACGACCCTTTAAAATTTAAGGATTTAAAAAAATATACAGATCGACTGAAAGAATCACAAAAAAAAACCAATCAAAAAGATGCAGCATTTGTTGCTACTGGCAATATAGGTGGAACTTTGAGTTGTGTATTTATTCTTGATTTTAGTTTTATGGGTGGCTCCATGGGGCAATATGTCGGAGAGTCATTTAAGATTGGGTGTCTTAAAGCTATAGAATTAAATTGTCCATTTATTGCCATCTCCTCTTCTGGTGGTGCTAGAATGCAAGAAGGACTTGTGAGCCTGATGCAGCTTCCTAAAACAGTGGCAGCCATCAATCTACTCAATGATAATAAAATTCCCTATATAAGTCTTCTTACCAATCCCACAACCGGAGGTGTCAGTGCATCATTTGCTATGTTAGGAGATATTATTATGGCAGAAAAAGGCTCTATGATTGGCTTTGCAGGTAAAAGAGTTATCGAAGAGACCATTAAAGAAAAACTACCTAAAGATTTTCAAACAGCGGAATATCTATTAGATCACGGTATGATTGACATTGTTGTCCACAGGAAAGAATTGCAAGAAACTCTTGCAAGAGTTCTCTCGCACTTAAAAAAGTAATCACTTGAAAGACCCTATCTTTAAAAGACTATTAGAACTTCATCCTAAATTTTCAGATTTATCATTAATTAGGATTACTAAATTATTGAAAAAATTAAAATTTAATGAAAAAAAATTACCAAAAGTTATACATATTGCGGGAACTAATGGAAAAGGATCAACAGCATCAATTATTAAGTCCTTACTCAATGAACATAATTATACAACTCATTTATATACGACCCCTCACCTAGTAAAATTTAATGAAAGAATTCAACTTTACTCTAAAGATATCTCTGATCAGCACTTATTAAAATATCTCTATCATTGCGAAAAAATTAATCAAAAAAATCTTATTACATATTTTGAAATTACTACAGCAGCTGCCTTAATGGCCTATCAAGATCACCCTGCAGACTTTCTCATTTTAGAAGTAGGTTTAGGAGGGAGATTTGATGCAACGAATATTATAAAAAATAAAAAATATGCTGCCATTACTCCTATTTCCATCGATCACCAAGATTACCTAGGCAATTCATTAACTAAAATTGCTTATGAAAAACTTAGTATTTTTAATCATAAAAGTATTAATTTTATCAATTACCAAAAACCAGTTGTTAAGAAATTTGCTATAAATTTCTTAAGAGAAAATGCAATACAAGCGCAATTTGCTGGATCTAACTGGAAAATTAGTAATCATTTCTATATTGATAAGGATTATAAAATTAGTTTAGAAAATTTATCTCTTAATGGCATACATCAATATGAAAATGCGGGATTAGCTATAGCTTTAGTTAAAAATATTTTAAAGAGTAATTTTGATATTCAGGTTGCTCAAAAAGCACTCTCTAATGTCCAATGGGCAGGTCGATTACAACAAATTAAAAAAGGAAAGCTTATTAAAACTATTAATCAATTTCATTCTATTTTCCTTGATGGATTTCATAATTTAGATGGAGTTAAAGTATTTATTAAAAATCTTAAAGGGAAAAATAACCTTCTTGTTTGTTCTTTTCTTATTAATAAAAAGTATCAGGCTATTTTAAAACTTTTAGCACCCCATTTTAAAAAAATTCTTGTTGTACCTATGAAAGAAGAGAACTCAATTCAATCAAAACATATTATAAATACTAATAAAATTAATATGTCCAAAAGCTTATTAGATGCAATTAATGAAATAAATAACCAATCTGGTCTAAATGCCACTATTTATTTTGGCGGATCTTTATACTTTATCGGAGAGGTTTTACAATTTAACAATAAAAAATAAACATTGAAAATACAGCATATTCTTATGGCTCTTGTAGTCATGTTTCTTTTTGGTAGTTCCTATCCTATTGGAAAAATAGGAGTTAATAATATTTCAGCATTAGCATTTGTTACTTTAAGAGTTGGTATTATGGCAATTGTTCTCTTACCTTTTTTAAGAATTGAGACTCTCAAAAGTAAATATTTTAAGTATGTTATATTTTTTACTATTGCTATGGGATTTATAGTCTATCCAATGATTTATCTTTCATTAGAATATTCAGTTTCAACATCTGGAATAATCATACTAATGCAATGTTCTATTCCTACTGGGGTATTAATGAGTGCTTTTTTTTTAAAAGAAAAAGTTTCTTTTCAAAGATGGCTTATGATTGGTTTTGTGATAGTGGGAGTTATTATAGTAGGATTTGATCCTCTTATTATTCAAGAGCCTCTAGGAATGATATTTGCAATCATTGGCGGACTTGGTTATGCATTTGCCTCATTGTTTTCAAAATATTTAGAAAAAGAAAGTGCTCTCAATGTCAATGCCTGGATGGCAATTATCACCTTTCCTTTTATCGCAATATTAACATTAATTTTAGAACCTGATGCAATTAATCAAATTATAACCATAGATCAAACAACACTTATTATGGCAATATATTCAGGTTTAGCATTATCTTGTGTGGCGCAAATAGGAATGTTTTGGCTATATAAACATTACGACGTTCAAAAAGTTTTACCTCTTTATAGCTTATTTCCAATATTTGGAATTTTATTAACTATAATAATTCTTCAGGAATATTTGACAGATTATATCATAATAGGGAGTCTAATAGTTATATCAGGAAATTACATTCTTCAAAAAATTAAGTAAAATCTATTTAATTTTCTTCATATAGAAATTTTTTACAAATAACATAAATGCTAAGCACTCATACCCTATAAACCAAAGTTGCTTCAGAACAGGCATTCCTAAAAGTCTTGATAACCATATCCAATTAGGCAATTTTGACCATAATACTAAAAAAGATTCTGATCCCTTGTAAAGAGTTCCATTAAAATAAACATGCATTCTTCGGTAAAGCTCTTTTTTACTTAAATGACTAATATGTTCATCCAAAGTACACGACACATCTAAATAATTAATTCCACTAGATATTTTTTTATAATGATTAATTTCTGTATTACAGACTGTACAAGAACCATTATAATAAACTTTCATAATTTTATGACTTTATCATAATTATAAATATCGTCTAGGTCATGAGAAACAATCAATGTCGCACATTTCATTTCACTTATATTTTTAAAAAAAAATTCTCTCGTCATATTTTTAGTTTTTGCATCCAAATTACTAAAAGGCTCATCAACAAGAAGAATACTTGGCTTATTAATAATAATTCGAGCAAGACAAATTCTGGAATACTCTCCTCCTGAAAGAGTATTAGTATTTTTATAAGATAGATGGCTTAGATTTAATTTATCTAATA
>Ga0208770_1000079_pt1 | contig 70757 bp, 73 predicted proteins | sample AntAceMetag02UK9_FD_184771 | JGI IMG/M metagenome (GOLD analysis project Ga0208770, IMG submission 184771) | Saline lake microbial communities from Ace Lake, Antarctica - Antarctic Ace Lake Metagenome 02UK9 (SPAdes) (version 2) | ecosystem: Environmental > Aquatic > Non-marine Saline and... | reverse complement strand
ACAGCGGAACTGCCTACGCCTTGGGACGCAAGCCCATCCCCCTTACCGTTGCGCTTGCCTGCGCCGCTATTGAAGCAGGTATCACGCTGGAACGCGCTCGGCCTTAAGGTCTGCGTAGGGCTGGCCAGTGGATTCCAGCGTGGCGGATTGGCCTGTGAACTCCTGCCAGCGCTTGATGATAACGTCGCAATATTTCGGGTCCAGTTCCATAAGCCTCGCCATGCGCCCGTGCTTTTCGCACGCAATGGCTGTTGTTCCAGATCCAGCAAAGCTATCCAGCACCTGATCACTGCCCTTCGTGTTGTTCAGCATTTGGTACTCAAACAACTCCACTGGCTTCATGGTCGGGTGTTCGCCATTGCGTCTAGGCTTGTTAAACTCAAGAATTGTGGTTTGTTTTCTGTCTGTCGACCAAAGGTGTCCTGCGCCACCCTTCCATCCATAGAGGCACGGCTTATGCATCCAGTGATAGTCTTGCCGACCCATCACAAGGCTTGATTTTTTCCAGATCAAGCATTGGCGCACCGTCCATCCAACATCATGGCATGCGCCCCTGAAATTGTATCCCTCTAAATCCGCATGCCAGATATAGAAAACCGCGCCTCTTTTCATAACAGCATCTGCTGCATAATAGGCTTCGCAAAGAAACTGCCGGAATGCGTCATTTGACATGCTGTCATTTTGAATGGTCAGTTTCTCTTTGGTCCCGCCCTCATACGCCACGTTATAGGGAGGATCTGTCAGCCACATGTCCACAAGTTGTCTCTGCGTGAGAACCTCCATGTGGTCAAGGCTGGTCGAGTCACCGCACATCAATCTGTGCTTGCCCAACAGCCACACATCGCCCTCAACAGTGACAGGCACCTCCGGCGCATCAGGCACCGCATCCTCGTCCGTCAGCCCCTCGGTTTCCGTTGCCGTCAGCCCTGCAAGTTCATCCACGTCAAAACCCGTCAGCGTCAGGTCAAAATCCAGATCACCCAACTCAGCCAATTCAATCTTGAGCGCGTCATCATCCCAACCCGCGTTAAGTGCCAGCTTGTTGTCGGCCAGAATTAGCGCCTGCTTTTGAGCCTTTGATAAATGCGCCAATTCAATGACAGGAACCTCACCCAACCCCAGCTGGCGTGACGCTGCAAGCCTCCCGTGACCTGCGATGATGCCGTTATCACCATCAACCAGGATAGGGTTAGTGAATCCGAATTCTTTGATACTCGCTGCGATCTGCGCGACCTGAGCATCGCTGTGAGTCCGCGCATTGCGAATATATGGCACCAAAGAATCGATTGCGCGGTATTCAATTTCTAGGCTCATATATGCTTCCAGCTTATTCTTTTTACTACTTGCACTATTGAATTAACGCTTACGCCATGTTCTTTTGCCAGAACCGCATATGACTTTTTAGGATATTGCCTGCGAATTGAGGCCACATCTGATTCGCGTAGCTTTGCGCAGTGTATATCGCTGCCCATTGGCTGAGTGCCGTGCGCTCGCTTATGCCCGTTATTTTCGACAGGCGTTGAGTAGGATAAATTCACAACACAGTTGTTTTCTTGATTCCCGTCAAGATGAGCGACCTCGTGCCCCTCTGGGCAAGGCCCGATAAATGCAAATGCCACTGCCCTATGAACTTTTAACTTCTTAACCTTTCCACTCATGCTTGCGTTGAAAACCAACCGCCCGCCTTGATCTTTGGATTGTTTTATTATCCGCATGGGCTTTGCACCCTTGCCGCCAGCTGTTCGCATTACGCGACCAGTGCTTGATACAGAATAGTCAGTGAAGTTTGGGATTGCCCGCCAAACCTCTGCGGGTGTATTTGTTGAATCAGCCATATTCGATCCTTCCGTGATCGTCTTGGTTAGACCCGGCGTCGAGTGCTACAACACTCCGTCGGGTCGATTAAATATTAGCCTTTTTCATCACAAGATTCCACTGCAACCTTGCGGCGCTCGACCTTATCGGCTGGCCACGGCTTTTCTAGTGCGGATTTACTCATGTTGGCTCCTTATCCCCGCGCCACCAATTCGCCGTGTGAAAACGACCCAGCCCCAGCGTTGACGCTTGCGCGCATTGGTAGCGATGACGGCTGCGGGGGTTCGCCGTTCAGGAGGGCTGAAAGTGTGGGTTAAACGCAAAAAACGCCGTGCATTTCTGCAAGACGCAATTCGATTGGTGTCAAAATAGACTGATTTGTGACGTGTTGTCAAGCCACCAACGCTTTTAGCGCATTGCGTATTTTCCAAACGATCAATCTACCCGCTTCATCTGGCGACATATCAAGCCCGACTTCCAGCGCACGAAGTTGCTGCTTTGCTAAGGGGCGCGTGAAATGTCGGTATGCCTTGAACACTTCGGGGTTTCCGTCGCTTTCGTCATGCCCGCCAAAACCGCCTGCAAGGCAGGATTTATAGCCAAACGTGCCGATCTCAGCAACGTAAGCGGCCCGGACTTCCTGAAACGCCCTTGCCGCTTCGAGTTGCGCTTGGTTTATCTCGCGCTTGTGGTACAGGACGCCCGCCATGTCTGACGCTCTGTCAACGTCTGGCTGGTACTCTTTGCCTTTTACCCATACGCCCCTGCTTTGGCGCTCAGGCGTGGGCTTGTTGCTTTGGCGCTCAGGCGTGGGCTTGTTGCTTTTCCGCTTCGCCACGGCGCGGAGTTGCAGGGCTTGGCCCCCAGACACCTCTGGAACGTCTGTGTGATCGTTTGCGCGGCGCTTGTTGCGGCGTCTTTGTGCTTTACTCGCCATCCATGGACTCCAACATTATTTCAGCTTTGCAGATTTTTAGAATGCCGATAGCCAGCGCGACCGACATTCCCGGCCCAGCCCGCTCGTATATTAAATCCTTAATTGCGTCGGCAAGGCTGTCTGCGATGTCCTCTTGCCTGCCGCTGCCGTTGATTGCTTTGAGTGTCATGCTCGCCCTACCTTTCTGAATATCGCCCTGAGTATCCAAGCGCGTGTAAATGACAGCGCGAAGAACATGGCGGTGATTGCTGCTGATTGAGATGGCGAGAACCCCAACACATAGACGGTTGCGGCCCATGAGACGCAAAGGCCGATGATTGCGTTTGTCAGGGCCTCGAGCGCGTCAATTTTCATGCTTGCCCTGAAACTCGGTTTGCCACGCGCGGACCAACGGCTTTTCGTATCACTGACAACTGCGCCGCAAGTCCGTCCCACCTGTTCTTCTCTGCGGCTGCACTTGCTTTGATTGTTTCCAGTTCTTTTTCCAGGGCTTCTGATTTTTCCAGAAGTTCGCGAAATGCTGCGCGGGATTTATTGAATGACAATGAAAGGCTTTCCATGTCCTCGTTTCCACCATCCGGCCCAAACTCGGCTTCTCTGATCAGCATCACCCAACCGGGACGAACACCAAGAACCTCGGCCAAGGTGTCGTCAGTATCGCCCTGTCTGTATTTTCCGTCGTCAATATCGTAGCACTCTGCAAGCATCGTGAATATGTCGATGCGCTGGCGTTTTGTTGGCTCTGGCGTTTGTGTCTCGGCTTTCACGGGTTTCATTGGAACCACCTTTCTTTTTGCTTCGCAGCTTGGGCATCTGAGTTTGTTCTTTATGTACGTCCACCCCATTGTGAGCGCCTTGGCGCGGGCTTGGCTTTCGTTGGGGCGCGCCGGCCGACCGCCGATCTGTTTGGTGACATAGGCGCAAGGTACGCATTCATCGCGGTTGCAATCGTCGCAGATAATTTTAGCCCTACTTTGGCCCTGCGTGTATTTTATGCCTTCAATCATCAATCGCCCCAATCGCTGCTTTGATTTCTGCGTCTGCATCGCGCCCTAGCTGCACCAACGCGGTCCGCAGGGCGTTGACGTGGACCCCAGCGGCCAGGACGGTTGCTGCCGACTGATAGCCCCATGTAAGCCGCCCGACAGCGTCTCTGACCTGTTGCTCCATTTCGGGGGTGGGTTCCTGTGCCAAGCTGACTTCGCTTGTCGGCTGCGCGTCATACGGCGGGACGCTCATTGCTTCATTGTCCAGACGGCCCCGCATGTGGCTTTTCGGTGGTGCAGCAAGTCAAACAGCGGCCCGCGAAGTCTGCAGCCGATTGTCTTGATGTGAATTTCTCGCCCAAGACCCCGGCAAACCGCGTCGGTGATCTGCCGCGTTGTCATTTCCTTTTTAATCACCCGCAGAATTTCGGCATCTATTTCACGGCTAAACGGTTCGCGGCCTCTGTTTTGCATTGAAGGCGCTTTGCCCTTGTGACCCTCCATCCGAGCGGCCCGCATCATAGCAAGCCCCATTGCGTACTCGTCAACCTTGGCGTCAGGTAGGTTGGCCGGGATAACACCCGCCGCCATGGTGGACGCTTGGGCGTGGCGGTTGTCGGTTCTCTGAGTGATGTTCATATCGTGTCGTTCCCTTCGTCTTTGCAGTGAAAACATTTCCATGAGACGCCGTTGCCATCGACTTCGACGCGCAGGCACTTTTCCAAATGCTTGCGCCGGGTGTGGCTGCACTTTGGGCAGGTTGTCTTGCGGCTTCCCGGTTGTGGCGGTGTGATGCCGTTGAATTGCATTGCTTGCTCGACTGCATTCATTTCTTGGCCCCAATCTTTTCTGCGTGGCGGGCTATGCCGTTTCTGATTGCCGTGTGGTCGAGGTTGAAATACCGCCCGATTTCCGACAGCGAATATCCGGCAAAGTTGGCTTCGTAGAAAACCTGAAAACGGGCTGCGACGAGATACGTCGAACGGTCCCGGCGCTGCATTTCGTCGGGGTTCAAGCCCTTGGTTGCGGCCACCCGGCGATGAATGCGGATTAACTCGGCCTCTGGCACGTCCTCGCAGTCCTGAGAATAAACGCCTTTGCGGTAAGCGCTGGTTGTCATTGCGTCGAACAGGGCACGGCGTTCCGATGCGTGACGGGATTCCATGTCATCAAGCGTTTCACGGATAATTTGAGAGTGATTGCTCATGCTGCGCCCTCCCGCCGTGCTGAGAAATAGGGGGCGACAACATCGCCGTATTTCGCTTGCAACATCCCGTAAGCGTCATTCGCAAACACATCGACAAACGCAGACACAGATGCGCGGCGATACTGGTCCAACACATCACGGCCAGCCATTGCGCCGATAGAGGCGGCCATATGCCCCCACACGTAACCCTCTGGCACGGCCTCACCTGCCGACATGCGGCGAACCATCGCCTCTTTTTCGTCGGGCTGGTATTGCTGCAACTTGGCACCCGATTGCGAAACGCCCTTGGGCATTGCATCGACAAACTCAGATTGAACGGGCCAAGCGTAGCCTTTGTGATTGTCGCGGATCGCTGTGAAGGTTTTTTCAATATCCGAGTTGAACCGCACTTCATCGCCAACTGGCAGGCGACGGGCAAAGGCGTCGGCGATATTCGCAACGTGCTTTGCCATCGCTTCGTCGCTCAAACCTCTTGGCGGGGCAAATCCGCTTAGAAATTCAACAACCGCCGATTTCGCCTTGGCCCTACGTTCTTCAAACTTCATCATTGCTCTTGCTCCTTCAATAATTTCAAAACATTCTCTGAAACCCCAAATCTAGAAATCCTCCCCATTCCCCCTTGGGGGTTAGGGGGTTTTTCATTTACTGGTTTACTTACAGAGTTAGTCGGCAAAATTTGCCGACAATGACTACGTGAATTTGCCGACGGTGATTGCGCAGTTCTGCCGACGGCAGATTTTGCCGACGGTGAATCAACATCTGGCCCAAATGCAGGGTCGCACCCCAAAATGTAGGAATTGCTGGAATACTTGCCGCTGGCCGCTTGGAACGCCTGAGTGACTACTTTCAGCAGCCCTTTAGCCTCCAAAATTGCTATCTGGTCGTAGACAGAACGCACCGACATTTCGCAGTCGCGGCCAAGCGTTTCCTTGCTTGGAAAACAGCCGTAGTCGGGGTGGTAGCGGTCGCACAAGTGCCACAACACAACCTTGGCCGCAGGCTTCAATCCACGTTGTTTAATAGCCCAGTTTGTTGCATCGTGGCTCACGATATCGCCCCCCGCAAAGGGACGGAAACCATCGACGGGCGCAGTGTAATAGCCACACGTCCCAAGGGCGGTTCAGCGCCAGAAATAACGGGCGCAGCCATGCGAAATATGTTATCATCAACACCGATAAAGCGGGCGATTTCATCCCGTGCGCCCTTCATGCGGTGCACAAGGTTATCATCGTCATAGGCGTAGTTTGCGGGTGGATAGAACGCCATCTCAAAGCCGATACTGGCGTCGCCCATCTTGCGTATCTTTTGCTCAAGCAGGGACACCCACACAGCCCGCTGGTGCAGCTTCTTGGCCTTGTTTACCTTGGTCCAGTGATGTCGGGCGTTTGGTGATAATTCGTTGGGGGGAAACGGCACTGAAAAGCACTGTATCTGCCCTGTGATAGCGTCAGCCATTCTTGCCACCCCGCGCTAATATCTCATGCGTGACGGCGTACAGGCGGTGACGTAGCGCAACCACACCGGGCTGGCCTTGGCGGGCCTGTATGCGGCGCTCTAGCGATGAGCGTAAGCGTTCTAGTTCAGCCATTGGACAATGCCTCCCTATAGAGGTCCAGCACCGCAGATTCTTCCGAAAGTTTATCGGGATCGGTCGCGCGTTCTTTTATGATCGTGCGCACGGGCCGCTTGAGATAGCCGCGCCCGCTCAATTCAGCGAACACCTCTTTCTCGACTTCCTTGATTTCTGCAATCTCTGCCCGCAGGCGTTCGATGCGCTCTACGAATGCCCGCAACTCTGACGCTGCAACCCGGTGGCTGTCTGTCTGCTCAATAGCTGATCCGTCCATGCGAAAATCTTTCATAACCGTTTAGGTTGTGGTGTGAATAAAAGGACGGGGGAAACGCCTGAGCGCTCAACCCCCGCCAGTTGATCCGCGCGGGAGGTCGCGGATAGCCCGGCACATGAATGCCGGGATGCTGTAAAGGGGGTCATGCTGCGGCATCCATGCTGAGAACGCCCCACTGTGATGCGATAGCGCTGGCAATCCCGGGATAGGTCCGGCTGCGCTCTTTCCAGCGATCAGGCCCGGGGCTGGCAAGGTGGCAATCCGCACGGGCGTCTGATGCTGTCATGTGGCTTGTCGGGGTCAATGCTGGCAGGCCGCGCGTCCAGAAGCAGGTGCGCTTCTTTGCCGTGTCGCCGAACTGCCAAGGCTGGCACGTGAAGTCAGGGCCGCGACCGACGATCTCACGGGCGTAGCGGTGCATTACGGGGTTTTCCACTGCAACCATGGGGGCGTTTGCGTTGAGGCACTCAAGGAAAAACGCCGCGCCCTGGCGCATGTCATCCCATAGGTCGCGTTCTGCCAGCCAGCGCACGCCGCTGTTGCAAAGCCGGGTACATGGCGGGTGAGCGATAACCCCGGCCCAACGCTTGCGCAGAAGATCCGACACGTCGCCTTGAATGTGCGGGCCGTCGACCTCGGTTGGCAGCAGGTCGCAGGATACCGCGTCGATACCCTGCGCAATCATTGCGTCACGGACTCGGCCAGAGTATTCACATGCTATCAGCCAAGTCATTGCGCGGCCTCCACCGGATAATCACCGGAGCGCTCAAGGCGCTTTCTGCAAGGTGCAATCCAGTCGAACGCAGTCTGGCCCGTGCGGTCATTGTTCCGCCAGATCAGCCAGCAATACGCAGTGGCCGTGCTGCCCTTGTGCATCACAACGCGTTCCGAGAATTGCAGAATGTCGGTCGGTGCGCCCGTGCTGAACAGGTCGTTATACCGCCCGATACCCTCAAGAAACGCGGTGCGGACAATGACGGCAACGCCGTGGCGGCTGGTGTTGCGCGCCTGAGTGATGAATTGTTGCGCAAGACGAAATGGCGGGTTTGTTATCGTCCAGTCTACGATACCAATCGGTTCTGCGCCGAAAAGGTAATCCTGCACCGGAAAGCCAGCGCCATAGTCGTGAATGTCCGATGCCTCTACCGTACCGAAGTATTCACGCAGCGGCTTGACCATGTGGCCCCGGTTGGCGGCTGGCTCACGGCAGGTTATGTCTGGTGTCTGATATCCCCGATCAACGATCCACTCACACAGGGCGCGTGTGGCCCAGCAAGGGGTCGGGAAGTCCCCTAGGCTATCGTGTGGCTCATTATCTTGCTGCATAACCGCAGAGGATCTATTCTGCGTCATGCCGTCACCTCAAGCGCGGCCAAGCCGTCTGCGCCGAAGTGGTGGTATAGGGCTGTGCGTGTCATGCTGCACCTGCCTTGGGTGACTGCCCTTGAATATCATCTCGGCAATCCACAGATGGTGTATTATGAAAAGGACGCTGACTGAACAGTTCGGGGGGGCAAGGGATGCCCGCCGCATTTGCAAGCCCCGTACAGGTTTTAAACCATGACGGGGGGAATGTTCCGCGCACCACTGCATTGCTCACAGCCGTTGGCAGAACTTGAAGCGCCGATGCCATTTTCTGGCGTCCGACCTTCTCAGCGAATTGAATGGTTGTTATCATGAGGGCATTATATCCACCATATGTGGATAATTGCAATACCACCATTTGTGATTTAGTGCTTGCATAATCCACGATTGGTGGATACCTTAATCCTCAAGCAATCAACCTGGAGGACGAACTATGACCCCGCATTTCTACACCGACGCGAACGGCAGGACTGCCAGCCGCGAAGAAATCACAGACTACCGCACGAAGGCTGAAAAGGCTTTCTGCGCTGGCTTGTCACGCCACACAATGCCCGCCTGCCCTGCGCCATGCTTGTCGCTTATCGTACATAGCTGGGTAACGCCCGCTTATGTTATCGACGCGGTGCGGACATGAGCATTCACCACACCATTAACGCCGTTCTAGCCACGAGCAATCTGCAACAGATGGACGGCTACTGTGTCTGCGCATCATGCAATCGCGATGATCTGGAACGCAATCAGATCGTGCCGGATGGGCATGTAAATGCGCCTCTCTTGGCTGAATATGTTGAACGCTTCGATGGGGCGATCTGCTGGGATTGCTACGACTACACCGATCCCCTTCCCAAGCCCTACATCCCTGCTGGACACGTCAAATGCAGCACATGCGCCGATACCTTGAGCGGTGTTAGCTGTGACGATGATCGGGGCGGCAGGTTCACCGAATGGTGCCTTGAGTGCGACGGGCATGGATACGTGCCGGGGGTAAGCCAATGATCCGCCGCATTATCGCGTATTTCCGCGACATCTACACCGCAGCCGAAGAAATCCAAGACATGCAATTCGCACTTTCGGAGATGAAGCGCCGTGAGGTCCGCACCGCTGAACACCTGACAACATATGAGGCAGAGACATGATTAAATTTGACGTATTCAGCAGGGTTGCAGGCGCAGTCCAGTTTACCTCAGAAATTGAGCCAAGAGATAAAGACTTGGGCAGCGTGAAGCTAGGCCTTGCTGTCCGCTGGGCGGTGAAAAACGATGCCAACCTGCGCGATGCCAACCTGCGCGGTGCCTACCTGCGCGGTGCCAACCTGCGCGATGCCAACCTGCGCGATGCCAACCTGCGCGGTGCCAACCTGATCGGTGCCAAACTGATCGGTGCCAACCTGAGCTGTGTTAACCTGCTCTGTGCCAACCTGAGCGATGCCAACCTGCGCGGTGCCAACCTGATCGGTGCCAACCTGAGCTGTGTTAACCTGTACTGTGCCAACCTGCGCGGTGCCAACCTGCGCGATGCCAACCTGAGCGATGCTCACCTGCGCGGTGCCTACCTGCGCGGTGCCAACCTGAGCGATGCCAACCTGATCGGTGCCAACCTGGGCGGTGCCAACCTGCGCGATGCTAACCTGAGCGGTGCCAACGGCATCAACGATTACGTCAAGTGTATCCAGATTGAGCGGTACTCAATCACATACACCGCCGACATTTTGCAAATCGGTTGCAAACGCCACCTGATCAGCGAATGGGCCGACTTTGACGATCATCGGATTGCGGAAATGGACGGCAAAGGTGCTCTGAAATTCTGGCGCAAGTATAAGGCTTGGATTTTCCAAACGATTGAAATGTGTCCGGCAAAACCGACTGTATACGTCAGACCGGAGGCAGAGATATGAAACAGAGCCACGGCCCTTGGGCATACCCGACACCCGCAAAAAAACGCGAATACCGCGCCATGTCTGCAATCGTTTTCTTAGTTGTTTCTGTCGCCTGCTGGACCTTCGCCAACCATATTTGGGAGATAATATAATGGGACTAACAGTCCAGTTTCACAATCCGACACACGCGACCGTTTTCGAGTTTGAGTTGGAGGGCAAGCGCCGCGCTTCGGTTCGCTTTCACAGCGCAGATTGTGAGGAAATGCCGATCTACACCACGCCCGCCGCTGCTCACGCAATTGCAGACGCATTTAATGCCGCAATTTTGGCAAAGCTGGAGGTAGTCGCATGAACGCCGTTACCGAAACAAAACCCGCTCCGGTATCTGGCCTTGCGCTTCTGAGAGTGCCGTTTCCGGCCAACGCAATATCGAAGCTGCCTAAGCCAACACGCAAGCAAACCGACGATGTGAAGGCAAACTTCAAGCTGGGCATTCGCTGCAACCTATGCGGCGCATGGCATCACAAGGACGTGGTGCATCTGGATTATGTCGGCCACGCCGCGTTGACGGATCGCTTGCTTGACTGTGACTTCGAATGGAATTGGGAACCTGTCGCCGTAGACGAACGTGGGCAACCAGCCTTGGACCAGACAGGCGGTATGTGGATTAAGCTGACAGTTTGCGGTGTGACGCGCCTTGGCTATGGCGATGCAGACGGCAAGCAAGGCGGCAATGCGGTGAAAGAGCGGATCGGTGATGCGCTGCGCAACGCTGCGATGCGCTTTGGTGCTGCGTTGGACCTTTGGCACAAGGGCGACCTTCACGCGATTGAGGCGCAAGACGTAGAGGACGAGGCAAAGCCCGCATTTGATTATGAAGCAGCCGCCAAACGTATCACCGGAAAACTAAAGGGTGCCGAAAGCATCGACGATCTGCGCGAAAGCTGGACAAGCGAAAGCAGCACCATTTCGGAAATCCGAGCATCCAGTGGCGGCACATACTCAGCCCTTGAGCAAGTCAAGAACACTAGGAAAGCCGAACTGGACGCCAAGAACGACCTTGGCGGCGATGAAATACCAGACTTCGGCAGCAAACAGGAGCAACACGCATGAACAATATGACACCCGGCATGGGCCACAATTCGCCGCCTGATCCCATCGACGCAATCACCGGATCGTATAACACCGACCGCGAGGAGGCCGAGAACTGGACGGACGGTAAGCCCGTCGAGAACGAGGCACAGATGAACGAGGTGGATGCGCTGCGCAAAGCAATGCGCCAGTGCCGCCTTGATCTTGAGGCAGGCCAGAAGGACGCCACAAAGCCACTACATGCCATCTACAAGGCAGAACAGGACCGCTGGAATCCAACCATTGAGGACACCAAGCGTATCGAAGGGTGCCTCGTTTCAACCGTCAACGTGTTCAAGCAAAAGCTGGCCGCTGAGAAGGCAGAAGCCGAGCGCAAGGCGTGGGAAGAAACCAACCGCCTACGCCGTGAAGCCGAGGCCAAAGCCGCCGCTGCGAATGCATCTGATATCGACGCGCAACGGGAAGTTGCCGCCGCCAAGCAATCCGTGATCGACGCAGAGAACGCAGCTAAGGCCGTTGCCAAGGATGCGCTCAAAGGGATGCGCACCGTTACGCGCTACAAGATAGACAGCCATAAAGCGGCGCTGATGGACATCTATACAAGCGACACCGACGCGATTGCCGCCTTCGTGGATGAATACGTTCGCCGCAATCACAAGTCCCGCGCCATCGAGGGCGTCCGCGTCTGGACCGAAAAGGAGGCATTCTAGGACGCCAACCACGGACGAAAATCAACAACAAATATCAAGGAAAAATGAAGATGGTTAAAAAATTGAAAGCAAAAACTGGCGAGTACCAAAAGGACGGAGAGACGAAAGCCAAATACGTCGAGATTGGCGTCATTATGTCAAACTACAAAGGCGAATACGCTTTGCTTGACCCTACGGTGAATCTGGCTGGAATTCTTTTGCAACAGAAGATTCTGGCCGATGCAAACGGTGGCCGATCTGGCGACCGCGTGATGGTGTCAATCTTTGAGGACGGCAATCAGCGCGGTGGATCTGGTGACGGTTACGATCAATCGCCTCAAGGTGGGCAGTCAGGTGGAGGAGGCAATGCCAACTCAGGCCGTGATCTAGGGGATGAAATTCCATTTGCCCCTGTGACACTTATCTAATGCCGACCCGCTCAATCATGGATGAAGCAGAGGCCCGGTCGCTGGCTGAATACCTGAGAGGCTTAAAGATGCCTTTCACGGTGACAGTCACCCCTGGGGCCAAGCGCAGCCTATCGCAAAACGCCCTGCTGCATCTGTGGTTTTGCGAAATCGCAGCGCAGACGTTTGAAACCGCCGACCAGGTGAAACGCGAATGCAAGTATTACCAAGGTTCCCCGATCCTAATGGCAGACGATCCGGCCTTCGTGGCTTTCGTGGGCAACCTTTCGCGCCTGACAGTAGAGGAAAAGATAGCCGCCATGGATTACATCGCCGTCACTTCGGTAATGACAAAGCCGCAACTGTCAAAAATGTGTGACGCGGTGCATCGCAAATATGCTGGGCAAGGCATTCGGTTAACCGATCCAGCGGAACAGGAGCGGGCAGCGTGAACCAGATCAGCCCCCGCCCGCCACTTGGCCAGAAAGCGCCTAAGCTATCCTCTGCCGAGATACGCGAGGGCAAGGAATGGATGCGCCGCGTCAAGGAACTGCCCTGTGCCATCTGCCGCAAGTCTGGGCCATCGGATGTACATCATGTCATTACCATGGGTCGCCGCCCTGCTTGGCGAGATTGATTTTTCAAATTCCCAAAAAGGGAATAACGCGGCCACGGCGTATCAGTGGCGACAAGCAACCCGATGGGTGTTTGTTTTAACGTCGGCCCCCCAGACGCCCTGCTGTTCGCGCCCCGCCACATGCGGATGGACGGCAGGGCAAACAACAAAGGATAGAGCAATGGAACACATGATTAGCGGCTGGTGGATCATCCCCAGCACATTGATCGGGGCGGTGCTTTGGGCGCTGATTAAATGGTGGCTGACATGAGACACCCAACAGACGGCAACGCCATCGCCGCCGATGCACACTGCGACCAGCCCGACGAGATCGGGACCGAGGACTGCGACATCTGCGGGCGGTACCCTGAGCCTGACGAGGGCATGCCACGCGGATATAAGCCGAAGCCGTGCAAGGGCGTAATGCACTACGATGATGTTGAGGGGTGCACCTGCCACATATCGCCCCCATGCGGTGCCTGCGTGAATAACCCCGTTACCTGCGACATCTGCGGCGAGATTGGAGACTGAAATGAAAAGCAACATAATTGACATAGACGGAGCCATTGAGGCTCGCACCGAAAAGGCCGCGCTGTTTCACACGGGCAACAAAGAGGAAGCCGCATGGTTGGCTTTGTCCCAGATTGAAATAGAAGAAACGGGAATAGGCGGTATTGTAACTGTCACGCTGCCCGAATGGCTGGCGACGGAAAAAGGACTGATATGACACCGGGACAAACAGTAGATCGGTACACTGTGACCAGAAACGAGAATGGCTTTGGCTTTAGTAACGGCATCGAGCCGGACGCCGCTGGCGGATTTGTCAGCTATGAAGATTACCTCGCCCAGCGTGAACAGATCGAGGCGCTGCAAAAGCGGGTGATGGCGGCACTAGAGCGCCTCGACGCCTCGCTGTTTACGAACGCGGAACATCAAGCTATTCTACGCGCCACAGGAGGGCAGAACAATGAGTGAGGTTGACCGCCCATGCCCAAACTGCGGGCACACACTGCGGGCACACACTGAATGGATGCAGCGGATTGCGTAGCTACGGCACGTATCAAACGCACGACACCGCGTATTGCTTGCGATACCTGCGAGATGATCGCGACGCCCTCCGCGCCCAGCTTGCCGAGGCACAGGCGCAGGTACAGACGGCGCGGGATGCGCTGGCTGACATGCTGGCATTGTTTTCGTCTGATGGTGTTTTGCTCAAAGATACACACCTTAACATGACCCTTAATGGCGCGTGCCTCGCCCTCCGCACCCCATCCCCTGATTAACAGGGCATCGCTGCGGCTGCGTTAGCCGCATGGTCTGGCGTTTTGGTACGTCGTGGACCGTCTACCCAGAGCCGCCCCCACCGCGTGCGCCACATGAGGGCGGGGGCGGCGCGCTACAATAGAGAGGATATGAGGATGGATAAAACAATGCAGGAAGCCTTGGCTATGGATGCTGCTATGCTTGAAAGCATGGGCGCAGGGCCGCAGCCACTTGCCTTTGCACAGGATGAAATTTGGATGCAGCTTGACGATGCCCTGCTTGGGAAGTGGAGCGTGTGGGATGAAGGCGGAGAGTTACACGGGCAAGACTTAACGCAGGACGAAGCCCGCTCGATGTGCCGCGAATTAACCAAGGAACCCACACCCATGACCATCCCCACAGATGAAGCCGTAGAGCGCGTGGCGAAGGCTATACGCGATCAGAACCGCATCCATATGCAGCGAAACAATCCAAGCCGGACGTTTACCCGTGATGAACTGACCGAGGATGAAACGCAGCTTGCCCGCGCCGCCATAGCCGCCATGCAGCCCAGCGTTGCGGCTGTTGAGCCTGATTTTTGCTATGACCCCTGCGAATGGGAGTACACCCAGCCGTGGGCGGAAAGAAACGACATGATGGACGGCTGGTACGGCACGCCATTGAAGGTAGAGACGTTGCACAAGGGTGCGCCAAAATGGGGCGTCGAAGTCGCACTCGACACGGACGGCGACGGCGAGGAAGACGATTGGGAATTTCAGTGGTTTGACAGCGAGGAAGCCGCTATCCACGCCCTCGCCAAAGGAGCCACCGATGACCGCTAAACCAGACACCACGCCGATGCGGGATAAATTGGCTGAAATTATTCAGTACGCAGACGCATATGACGATCCAAAAGCTACGGCAAACCTGATCATCGCCGCCCTGCCCGATATGGTTCAGACAAAAGAGACGCCTCCCCAAACGCAAAAAACCCGCGCCCCATTACAGGACGCGGGCTATTTATATCGGTCGTATGACCTACGGCAGTGGTCCGGCTCTCGCCTGTGCAGGATCTTGTCCAGAAACCACACAACGCGCCGCCAGCCGCCCCAATAGGCCAGCCCGCACCAAGACATTCGCAGCCCCGTGGCGATGTAGCAGGTACGCCAGGACATATCATCAAGCCAGCGCATCATGCGTCGTTGCCCTTGCTGCATTTGACTGACAGGAACAGAACCCGTGCACCGATATCGTCCGCAAGCGTCAAAAGCGCCTCGTGCTGGCCTTCCATGCGCTTGCGGCATGTCTGAGGCTTGCCGTAGACACCTTGCACCGTGGCGCGGCACTCTGCGTCTGTGTGGGATAGCTGCAAGCACATCGTGACAACCAGCATCCACATGCTACGGGCCTCTTTGCTTTTTGCCGGGAATTGCAATCATAACCAAAACCAATGTCAGAATGGCCTTTTGCGCAATGATCGGCCACACAATCGGCGCATCAAAATTGCGGGCAAACATCGTGTATAGGGTCGCAAAGCCAAGCAGAGCAAGAAACGCGGCAATGACGCGGCCCGCCGGGTAAATTCGGGCGTATTGGTGTGCCAGCCACCACGTTGCAATCACAAGCGAAGTAGATGTTAAGTTGTTGGCAAAGAGCGCGAAAGTCATTTGTTTTCTTCTTTCAAAACGATCTTGCGGACGCCCCGCACGGCTGCAATTCCACCCTCACCCATGACAAAACCAGCAGCGAGGTACGCCCATGTTCCAGCGTCTGTGAATTGATCCAGCAAATGCCCGACAATGCCGCCGAGAAAGATGGCTGATAAAGCGCCCGCAAAGCCTTCACTTAGCCGCCGTTTCCAGCTTGCTTCAGGGGCAAAGACGGCCCGGACATAGGCACCCGCAGCACCGGACAGGCAGAGCGCGGTGATTTGCTCAGGCGCAGCGCTGAACACCTTGTCAACAGTCTCCAAAAACGTCAATTATCCTGCCCCACGCATCCGAATTTATCGCACTTGCGCGAAGTCTCTGCTACCCACTCGGCCAGCAGACGATCATTACCGACTAGGTATTCAACAGTCGCCCGCTTGGTTATGGGCGGTACCCGTTGCACGTCCTTAAACGCTGGATCACTCGACGGTTTCGCCTCGCACCCTGCCAAGGAGATAATCGAGCAAACCGCCATCGCTTTCGCCGCGTGTTTCGTTTTCAATAGATCGGGCATCGCGTATTCCTTCGATTGTCTTGGTGGTGTTGCTGTTGTTGATCTTGGCCCGCTCGGCGTTGCGGATGTAGAAAAACGCGCCCAGCCCCATGACGCAGATCAGGCCAACCGTGATGACAACCCGCATCATTTCGCCCACCCGCGTTTTACTGCAAAGGCGTATGCAATCTCAGTCGATGCGCCAAGAGCAAGGCCAAGCAATGCCAGCAAGTCAGGGTCGACGGCAATTTCTGCACCGACATCTTGCGGGACCAAGCCGTAAGCAACCATTGCTCCCGAAACGTAGCGCAAAATGATGCGCGATATGGGTCCAATCATGGTTTGCCCTTTCCAAAGATAGACGCCAGCAGGGACGCCAGAACGACCCATAGGCTGCGTTGCGGGGGTTTCGCGGGGGTTGTGTCGATAATGGGCTTTGGTGCTTTCTGCGTGGCCCACGCCAATGACACAGCCCGCACATCATCAACACGGCGCTGCCAGCCACGGCCAAATGTTTTCCACAGCCTGCCGCCCCTGATACGGCGCATGAATGCAAGCCGCTCATCGCAAATATCGTTAATAACGTCAGGCGCGGAAAGCCCCCGTGCTGCTGCAATGGTAGCAGGACCAACAACGCCATCTTGTGCCGTCCCGACAACCTTTTGCAGATACTTGCCAGCCCGTGACGGCCCGCTATTCACGGCAAAATCAGCAACGGCGTAGTCAACACCTGACGGCAGAAGATCCGCACTCACAGCGTCCCAATACTGACGCTTATAGACAACCACGGCCTGAGACTCGGTCAGCGCCTTTAAGTCTGCAATCGTGCCGCCGGGTTTGATGTAGCGGCGAAACGTGGCAATCGTAATTCCCTTGTTCGTTGCCCCGCCGGGGTCAGCCGGATTGTTTACATACCCGCCTTCGTGCTTCAGTATTTTGGGGATTGCCCGCTCAGAATTATTCATATCTACTCCTTAAAACCCACGGGCTTTGCGGTCTTTAATGATGCGGTAATTATGGAAAACGACATAGGCAAATAAAGCGCATAGAATCCAGACCGCCCAAATAGCCCCGCCGGCCCCTGCGAGATAGGCACCGCCAATAGACACAACCAGCTTAACCGGCACCCAGCCTTTTCCAAGTTTTCGCATTAGCCACGCGACGATTCCATTGGCCTCTGTCGCGCCAGTTTTCATGCCGACAATCGTTGTCCACACGTCCGCAATTTGCAGCGCGAGAAAAACAACCGCCGTTGCAATTTCAATCTCGGTGAGTTGCATTTCTTATCCCTCTTATCCTATCGGTATTTGAAAAACAGAACAGCCAGCGCCATTACTGCCCTTCGAAACCTACCCACACCGTCGGCCATTAGCGCTTGGTGAAACTGTGCGCCTGCCGTGAACCGATCCCATCCGATGGACAGAAAGTGATCGTGCAGCGCGGCCGCTTTTAAAAACCGCCGATCGTGCGGATCGAGTAGCCAGCGCCAGATCCAGGGGATCGAGACGTCGAACACAAACCCCGCCGGCACCGTATAGGCCGCGCCTGTCTCGACGCAGCCCACATACCAGGTCAGAGGCTCTGTGATGCGGTAGCGGATGCCCCCGGCCGGCTCGTACCAGTCGCGGGCGCGGGTGTAGCGGCTCATGTGTCGAGCAACTTCTTTCTTGCGTTTCTTTGCGCAATCATATGACGATCACTTAGCAGGGGCGGGGGTGTGAACGCCACGCCACCCAATATCTTCGATCTCAAGTTGTATGTGTCAGCGTGCCTGGCGTGCGCGACCCAAGACATAATCACGGGGTCGATCTCATCCCAAGTGATCCGGCCTTGGTGGTAAAGTGATGCCATCCGTTTCATCTTGCGCTTCATTCGGTTGATGCTGTCCTTGCGCAGCGCGCGGTGCGTTGGCCAGATGCGGTACCCCAGAAAATCCAGCGCGCGGCCCCCGTCTCCGACTGGAAATACCTGTGTTTTGGCATTCGTGCGCAGGCCGAGGTGTGCCCATAGGAAATCTTCAATATCGCGGCGCACCAGGTGCAAGTGAGACTTGTCAGGGTGCACGATTGCGAAGTCATCCATGTAGCGCAAATATCGGCCCTCGCGCAGCGTGTGCTTCACAAAGTAATCCAGATCGTTCAGATAGATATTCGCGAAAAGCTGCGAAGTCAGGTTTCCGATCGGTATTCCGCGCGGCAATGTGTCGGATGGATCGGCGGTGCTGTCGATAATGCCGTCGATCAAGGTGAGTGTTTCCGAACAGGCGATCCGCCTGCGTATCTGACGCTTTAATACGTCGTGCGATATTGAGGGGAAATATTTGGAAATGTCTGCTTTCAGCGCGCAAACGGACCCGTGTTTGCGATTGACCTCGCGCAGGTATGCCTGCACAGCGTCCGCGCCCCTGTGAGCACCCTTGCCCGGGCGGCACGCATATGACTGATCTATAAATCTGGCGTCGAAAATAGGCTCTAGGGTGGCAACCAGGGCATGCTGTACGATGCGATCCTTGAGGGGTAGCGAAGATATCTCGCGGCGCTTGGGCTCAAACACGAAAAAGAGATGATATGGGCCTGTCTGATAGGTTTTGTGAATCAGGCTGTTTTGAAGCTCGATCAGGTTTGGCTCGAGGTTGGCGCGAAAGGTAATGACGTCCCTCTGGCGGTGCCGGCCTTTTGCGGTTTTCTCCCAAGCCGCGAGGAGCGAGGGCCACGAGGTCACGGCTTCCCATAGGTTATTAAATGTTTTGGCCATTGACACTCTCGCAAATAGGGACGGCCGGAATGAGGGGTCTCCGCAAGCAGGTACTGCGACACTCCGGCCTGTTTATTTTTTTCGGCACTTGGCCGAGGATTACAGGCCCTTTCGGGGGTGTTCTGTGCGAAAGCCCTTGAGCTTTTGCCTTCTGACGAACCCCGGAAGCGGGGCGAAAGCCGATGTTCGTGTTCGCGTTCGAACGGGAATTGTTCAGGTTCAGGGCGAAGGCCCCAGCCCGAGAGCTATTGCTCCAATTGCCGCCACGGATCGGCAGGCGCTCATGCATGGCCCGCAACCCCTCCTTTCAGCGACTTAAACCAGCCGCCGATCATGCGGCCCACCTCATCCATGAGGCGAGACCATGTTTCGTATTTTTTCAGGTCGATATACCGCAAGCCAAAGGCTGTTCGGATTTGTGAGCGCAACAAGTCAAGCTCTGCATCCAGATCCTGCATCGTGGTCTTTTTGTGGTAGCGCTTGTTGGTGACAATAATCAGACGCAGCACGCCCCACATAGCGTCCCTTATCTCGGCACCCAGGACGTGCCGTTCAAATTTTGGAAATTGACGCAGTGCAACATATCCATATGCAATCATCTCCTCGCATTTCTGTCTGATTTTCAGATCGTCCAAGCCGGCGCTCCTTGCGGTAATGGACCGCGCTATCGCGCGGCCTTCAGATTTCAGCTCAGCAGATTTCAGATTACGAAAGCGGGGCGAAAGCCGAAGCTCGTGAGCGCGACCGAACGGGAATTGCTCAGGTTCAGGGCGAAGGCCCCAGCCCGAGAGCTAACGCTCCAATAGCCGCCACGGATCGGCAGGCGCTCACTGGTTGTGGTAATGTAAAAGCCATCGCTTTCGATCGGCGATCCTGGCTGCATAAGGCCGAGCTGCTTCAACCGCTTGAGTGCCGCCGTGGAAACCGTGTTTGCGGTCATGCTCGAAAAGGCTGCTCCGTTCCCGCAGGTGAGCGTATCCGCAGCGGTGCCTGACGTAGCATACTTGACGGTGCCGGCCGTGCCCGGTGCCACTAGGGTACCATCAGAGGCAAGGATGGCCTGCCACGGCCCCGACCCGCTCAGGTCGGTAGCCAAAAGCACAGCGTCATTGTTGGGGATCACCTGAATTTCACTGTCAACGACCCGCATTCCCGGCGACCACTCCCACACGTTGCCGTTGAGGTTCTGGATGCCGAATGGCGTTGGCGGGTAATTCCAGGCGACGGGGCCTGATCCCGCCCGAACCGGCGCGCCAAAGCTGCCTCCCGGCGTTGGATTGCCCGCAGCATTCACACCAAATTCGCCCTGCGCATTATAGGCGCGACCGTTGTTGTTGTTTCCACGCGGGAACCGGCCAGATGCGCGGGCGCTCAGTGCGATTGCCGCATACATGGCGTTTGTGCATACGCAAAACCCCAGACCGGAGGCGCGCGCGAGCGTGACGGCCTGATCGTGGTTGATGCTGACTCTGGGCATGAGACCCGCCTGTGACACCATTTCGCCACTCACCTCAGCGGCCTGGTGGGTGCCGATCAGTATTTCATCTTTTTCAACGCCGCCCACGATGAACGCCGGATGCACACCAGCCCCAAGGCTTGCGTCAAGGTCCTCTACGTTGAATTTAGAGATCCGATGAAAATAGCTGGGCTGGCCTTTGGTCGTGAAGCGCACCGTCATCTGCCCCTTGCTCATTGCCTCGACTTGCGTTCGCAAGTTGTCCTGGAGTGCGGTCATTAGACTGCCCCCCCGTCCGGCGGCGCGGTAACGGTTGCAAGGTAGGCGCTATAGATGAGCGCATAGACCTCGGCTTGGGTTGCGGTTTGGCCCGTATCTTCGCCGGTTTCAGGGTTTATGATCGGGATTGTGGCCACGGGATCAAAGGCCATGGGCACGGGTGACATCGGGATATGCAAAACAGGCCCATCCGGGCCGCCCACGATGGTTTCTTGCGAGAAAGTGATGGCGGGAGTTTTGTTTAGCCGATTGTCAACGACGATCTGATTGCAGCGGACAAAGCTCTCTCCGGTCATGGGTTGCAGGTTGTGCTTATAGCTCATTGGGTCATACCTCCGTGACCAAGCCGTAAACGGTAAGGCCGGATGCGGTGAACCGCGCGACCTCCGATCCGGCAATTACAATTGATAATGTGTCAGCAGCCGCGCTGTAGATGCCAGCCGTTCCGATGCGTAGAGCGGGGTCGGCAAGCGTCCCTCCTTCCAGTGTGGCGCGGCCACCGTTCACCTGCCCTGCAACTTGGCCAATCATTGACAGGCTTTGGGATAGGGTCGCGTTAAGCGCCAAAAATGCCACCGCCGCAGGGTATCTGGCGACCTCAGTTGCAACAGGGCCGGAATCATGCCGGTAGCGGATAACTTCATCACCCGCAACGACCTGAAACTGAACCCCGATGGCTGTGCTGGATAGGCCTGCAGATGTGCTTGAATACACGTTGGCGTTTACAAAAGCAGCATCTCTAGCCGCCTCCGTTGCGGCTTGAGCGACGACCGTTTGATTTCGCAGCAATTCAATGCTTGCGCTCGTGGTGTTTAGGTATGCGCCAAGTGTATTAGATTGAGAAACCCATCCCGCAAGCGATCCGAGCAGCGCATCCGCCTTGGCTGAAAAGTCGACAGGGCTTGCACGACTTGGTGCAGGTGGTAGCAAAGAAACGGTGGGAGCGGCCATTAGATTAGTCCTTCTACTTCGATTGTTGCGTCGGATATCAGGGGCGACGAAAGCGTGATGTCAAAACGTCGGTAATAGCCGTAAACGATTGTTCCAAGTTCTTCTTTTTCGTCACCAACCCACACGATTGGCGTGGTGCGATATTGGGCAAAAGTGTTTTGCGCTCTTCGCGCTAACTCAGTGCTAATTCTTACGTCGTAATCAACCAATTGCGCGAATGCTCTTTCAACGATTATTGCATTGCCAAAAGCGTCACGCTCTTTCCGGCTATAATCTTCAATGGATATGCTTGTGCCGTAAACTGTAACGCCAAGATCAAACAACCGCCCAAGAACGATTTGACCGACCTGCGCAATCCCGCCCGCATTTGTTATAGTCACTGTTGTTGATGCGTTGAGAAATGGCGGTAGCGCCACCTCAATCACCTCTTGGCGCTGGACACCAATTGGCGAAAAGAAATAGGTTGACCAGTCAATTACGCCAGTATCATCAAGCAGAACGTATGATTGAGAGAATACCAACCCATCGTCAGGGTCGTTAACTTCGACAAGCAGGGTTGATCCTTTCAAGCCAAAGAATGCAACTGCGCTAACAAATTCCCCATTGTGGTTTATTGTATATGTGATTGATTCAGCCTGAGAAACTACATCGCTCAGTCGTTTGTCGAATGCTTTGTAGCGATTGGTTGCACCGAGAAACAACCACTCAGTCGGGCTAATATCTGGTTGGTTTCCAGTGTTGCTGCCCGAGAGGCTCTCATAAATGTTATGTTCGTAAATAACCTGATCGTTAATGACATATGTGGTTCCGACCAACCAAAATGGCGCGTCTGTTTCCGGCACATTCGAGGACGTTAGATTTGCGTCGGTAACTTCAATTGGCGGGATGATTTTCATTCTTTAAGTCCTCACTGCTGGTGCGCCGTCAATGTCCCATTTGCGGTTCACCTCGCTGGTGCGTTTGACGTATTTCACGACCTCAACCATCACGCGACGCAGTTCGGCTACTTCTTCACGCAGCGCCTTGGCATCCATTGACCCACTGTTGCCGCGTGACATTTTTCGCTGTGAGTGATCAATGACAGTCTCGTTTGGGTGCAGCATGCTCAAGAAACCGCCCTTGCCATCCATGCCGCCTGAGCGTGACCCCAAGCCGGTGTATCCGCCGCCGTCAAACGAGGGGATGATGCCTAAATCATTCAGGGAAAGCCGGATGCCTGAGAGCTGGTCTTTGGTGTTTTCATAGGCAAGCTGCGCCGCCTCAAGCTCCGCCCTGACTTTGGGGTACTCGGCATTTGGAATGGAGAAGTACAAAAAGCCGTTTTCGCCCTGACTGTTCCACTGTTGCTCCGCCCTGGTCGTGCTTTGAGGGGTCTGGGCAAACAGCGCCTCTGCAGCGGCAACAAGGTCTCCAAGCTGCGAAATAGAGGCGAGAACCTGCTGCGCCTCGGTGGTGAGGGCGTTGATCTGGTTTTGACGCGCCGCCGCAATAGCCGCGTTCTCTGCGGTGCTTTGGGCCTCGATCTGGCTGATTATAGCGGCCCTGATCAATTCAAGTTGACGCATTATTCCAGTGTTGGATGTGAGCAATTGGCCAATGCCTGAAACTGATATACCGCTTGATAGGCGGATCAGAAGTGCTGCGCTCAGGCTTTCATTGCCCTCGACGGCCCTTTGCACCAATTCCGTAATGTTTACAGTGTCGTTTTGCAGGCTTTGAACTGTGTTAAGCTCGTCGTTTGTCAGGTCTTGGGTGCCGGTGATGCTGGCCGTTTGGCCAGTGATCGCGTTGGTGAACGTCAAACCTTGACCGTAGATCGCCTGTAATTCACTGGTGGTGCGCTGAGTGGCGTTTGCGATGATCTTTGCGGCTTGGCTTTCTTCAGCCGTGATGATGCCGTCCTTGTTTCGGTCAACCGCATTTATTACGGCTGTAATCGCCGCGTCAGATGCCTTGCCTGCCAAAGACGCCCTGATCTGTGCCGTTGTCATTTGCCCATTTCGGTCAATCGCCGATGCCAAAGCCGAAACAGTGCTTTGATAGGTGGAAAGGGTGGCCGATGTCTGAGCCTCCATCGCTGAAATTAAACCATCGCCATTCGCGTCAATAGCTGCTGCCAATCCCGCAGTTTGACCCTCAAGCCCAGCGATATAGCGAGCGCCCTCAGCAGAAAGACCAGCAACAACACGGCCCGAATTATCAACCAACCCTGCCCGAATAGCCCCTGCGTCAGTTCTGCCCGCAACGACCTGCAAATTGGCGCTGTCTTGGATGATATTCCCGATGTTGCCGAGAACATATATTTGCTCTTGCAACAATTCTTGGGTGACATTGCCAGACATCAAAAGATCGCGCAGATGTTCTAGCGCAGCGGTCTGCACATCAAACAACAACGCCTGATAGTTAGCACCAAAACCAAGAGCCTCAGACACCGCAGCGGCCTCATTAAGCTGCCGACTGATACCCGCCTCAATACGGCGCAACTCAGCAGCCGTTGACGCAAATCCGGCGCTATCGGTGGCCAAAGACTGCCCCGAACCGCCAAGGCTTCCAAGCGCGGTTACATCGCCGCTAACGGCCTTTGCAAAGTTAGCCGCGAAGTCACGACCAGCGCTGGCGAGATCCGCCGCATTGCGAACGCCCCCGATGTTGCCAGCCGCAGTCCGTAGGCTGTCTGCCAACCTAAAGAATCCATCCGCCGATTGACGCGCTTGTGCAGCCGCTGCGTTTGACGCCTCGATCTGGCTATTAATTGGGCCAAGGGCCGCGTCGACAGCGCCAGCCACCAGTGCGCCCAGCCTGCTTGCCAGGCTGTCAATTGCCGGCAGAATAGAGTTGAACTGCCCCGACATCGACACCAGCGCCGCAAACATCTGCCGGCCGCTCTCGGTTGCGAGATTTTGCGCCTCGACCAGCGCCCGAAACTGCGCGCGGCTCTTTGGCATTGCCTGACCCAATTCGCCCATGGTTTGCGTGAGCTGGCGGGTCAAGGTGTCAAAGCGTTCCTGCTCTGAATAAAACGCCTGATAATAGGCTGTTGTCGCACTGGCAAAGTTTTCAAGGCCACCAAATGCATCGACCAGCCCCGAGGCCGCAGCGGCCCCCCACAAGCTGAGATCGAACAGCGTACCGCCCAGGGTATCGATAATGGTGTTCGCGGCGTTCAGGGACGAGGATAGGCGTGTCAGAGCGGCATAAGCGCCTTCGCCTTCACGCTGCAATGCTTCAAGGCCGGGTATCATACCCGCGAAGTCGTCGCCAAACCCTTGCAGCGCCTCGGTGACGGCCTTCTGTGCAGCTTCATCACTCAAGCCTTTGGTGCTGACCTGAATGGACGCGCTGAAGTCGTTGAATGCTGATGCACCGATGCCAAGCGCTTCCGACGCGCCCATCACCCCCATCTGCATTTGGCTAAGAATGCGCTCAAGTGGCCCTGCTGTCGCTGCGTCCAGATCGCTGAAACTGGTTCTGACTTTCTTTGAAAGCCCCCAGAATTTCTTCTTTTCAACCGTGTTGAAAGACTGAATAAGCGCGTCCATTCCGTCCACAGTAATGCGGATGCCAGCGTCCAATTGCTTGGTTTTGGTCTTGAAGAATGAGAACACTGCTGCCACAGCCGCGATAGGCAAAGCAACCGCGCCGATTGCAGCACCCAAGCCGCCAAGCATTGTTGCTGCCGACCCGATGCCGGTCACAGCAGACCCGATCGCACTAGCCGCGCCCCCAAGCCCGCCGGACATAAGCCCGCTGAACACGCTGGACGCGCCGCCAAGCAAGCCACCCGCGCCGCCAAGCGTGCCGATGAAGTTCCCCGCGCCCGCTGTCAGACCGCCAAGGATACCGCCGCCGCCGGGCGCGCCGCCGAGTTGACCCGCTGCTGCCGCTGTGCCGCCCCCACCCAAAGCAGCCGACAACGCCAGCTTGATCGGGTTGGCAATCGCCGTGGCAATCATCTGCTTGATCATGTTTTTGAAGCTGTCCAGCAGATCGCCAAAGTTGCGCATACCGCTCGCCACGAAGTCGCCGATTGCGTCACCGAATGCTGATATGGTCGGGTTGCTGTTGGCGAACTCTTCGTTCAGGTCTTTGACGGCTTTTTGGTATGCACCATCGGATAAGCCCGCTCCCACTAGCTGGTCCAGATTGGCAATCTCGGCGTTGTATTTCTTGAGCGGGTCCGCATCAAACTCTAGCCGCTCGATTTCGTCGGCCATGTTGCCGAACTCGTTTGCGGCTTCCCCAGCAGCCTTGCCCGCGCCAGAAGTAGTTGCTGTCAGCGTTTTGCTAAGGGCCGCGTTTGCGGCATTTATTTGATTGATTCTGGCAGTGGCGCTTTCTGCGCTATTGCCCAAATTTCCGAACGAAACCGCCGCACGGTCAGCGGCATCTGGGTCTGCTGGCCCAAGCCCCCCGAACCCCAACCTAGGCTTGAATACACTGGCCTGAATACCCGCTGTAGTATTTAGAAAGCCCATCAAAGCCATTGCTTTTTCAATGTTTACATTTAGGTCAGCGGCCAAAAGAGCAGCGCCCGTCCGGGCGGCGCTGAAGTCAATACCGCCGATGGTGCGCGAAAGGCGACCAGAAAGATCAACACCCTCAACTAACTGGCCGTTAAGAAATACCTGACCATCTTTCACGTTTACGATTCCACGATCAAGCATTGAAACTAGGTCCACAAGTTCTTGACGTCGCCCCACTTCATCGTCAGTCAAGAATGTCAGTTCGCGCTGCACCTGCTTGATGGCTTCAACCTTGATTTGCGCCTGAGCTAAAAGGTTTTCTGCATTTTCAAGTTCCGCGTTCCAGCTCGCTGTATCAGCAGTAATGCCCGGCAAGTTTAGCCCCTGTTCTGCCGCACGCGCCTTTACTGTGCGCAGTGTCTCCAATTCTTCTGTTAGGCGCTGAACATCAATTAGCGCCTCATTTAGGCCGCTTTTTTGGTTGAAATCTTGCTGGTTTAGCAGGCGCGTTGCGTCAAGAACCTGCAATAGGGATTCAGCCTCTGCACGCCGCACACGCGCGGCCTCTTCGGAAATAATGCTACCCTCTTTTGTCGACCGCGTGAGGATTTGGATTTGAGTAATCTGGTCGCCCATTGCCAGCGTTCCGTTGTCGATAACCCTCTGCGCAATTTCGTTTGCTGTGGTAAGGCCCATAACATCACGGACGAAGCCGGAAACTGCCGATACCGCGCCTGAAATTGATCCAACAATGTAGCCAAACGCCGCCACAACATCCAGCGCCACGCCAGCGATGCTAAACAGCAACGCGCCAATGTTTTGCAACGCCTGCACAAACTTGGGGTCGGTCACTGTGCCAATGAGGTTTTCAATTGACGCCCGCAGCTTTTCAGACGCTGGACCTGCAATCTCGAATAGATCGCCCCACGCATTGCCAAGAGCGGCCAGAGCGCCGCCAAGGGTATCGCGTGCGGCTTCGGCAGACCCACCAAATTGCTTTGTAAGCTCGGCAAGGATAACCGCTTGAGCGCCTGCAACATCGCTTGTAGCCACCATCGCTTTGACGGCTTCTTTTTGCGCTTCCGTAAACTGGATGCCAGAACGGGAAAGCGCGGTCATGCCAAGTATAGGGTCGTTCAATGCTTTGCCGACTTGCAGCGCCGCCGAATTAAGGTCAGTCCCCATTGCTGTAGCAAGGTCCAGAACAGCAGTTGTGGCCGCGTTGAATGTGTCGCCTTTAACTGCTGTGAATGTCAGCAGTACCCCCTGCATAGCATTGGTGACTTCGTCACCGTAATTCGTGATGCCCTGCAAAGCCGCCGCGTGATTGTTCAGATCACCCACGGCCTTTCCGGCTGCGCCGCCGGTTGACGTGATAGCTGCTGCAAGCTGTGCCTGAGCCTTGTCAGATTCTACCGTTGCGGAAATAAACTTGCCCAGAGATGCGCTCGATGCGGCGAACGCTGCATACCCCGCAGCCATGCCAATAACCGCTTTTGTCGCCTTCAGTGCAGCCGCGTGTGCCGCGCCTGTTGCCTTGTTGAACTTCTCAACCTGTGGCGCGGCCCGTCCTGCACTGTCGCCAGCTTTCTTGAAACCCTTTTCGGTTCCACCAACAGATTTTTCAGTAGCCGTACCCGCCTTGGTCGTATCCTCAAGCGCCTTCTTGCCTTTGAGTAGGCCAGTCGTATCGGCCCCAAGAATCAGATCAGCGAAATTCTGGCTCATGTTTGATCCTTGCGAGAAATAGGCCGCGACCCTAAGTTGGGTGCGGAACCAATGGAGAATTATGGTGGACGGAATTTTAGGAATTTTAGGTGCTGCCGCCCTAGTCGCGGGCGCGATGTTCACACTTGTCGGGTTTGCAAGCGGTGATTTTATTACCGTCTATCAAGGTGCCGCATTGCTGGCGTCTGGGCTTGGGATGCTTGCCACCTCCGAAGTCATCAAGACACTTAAACAAATCCGCGACCGCCTGCCTGCGCCGGATCAGACACCCCGCTAACGGGATGCCTTGGGCCTATCCACCGGCGCGATTGCCAGCGCGTTGGTCCCGTTTTCGCGCTCGGCATGGTAGCCCTTGCACATATCGGACAGGATCGCGGTGTCGTCGGCGTCCAGCCCCTTGGCGGATGCATACGGCGCAAGAATATCCCAGTCCGTCGGGCCTTCCACCATGCCGTTGCTGCGCGTCGGGCCTAGATCAAAGAACAGCCCGATCAGGTATTCCTCTGCGTCCAGTTCCGGCAAGCCGAAGTCCTCCACGCCTGCATCTTTCCATTGATCCAAGCGACATCGCTTTTGATCCTTGGGGAAGGCGTGGAGATAGCCGATCTGGCGCGCGTAAAGGGTTAGCCCTTCTGCGCGTTTCCCATGCGGTTTGCCTGCGTTCCGGCAAATTCACCGATCTGTTTTGCAAACGGGTTATTCTTCATCTCGAACACTGGCGAGCCGTCTTTGTCTGTAACCTGCTCGCCGTCTGCGTTTTCCTTCACGCCCATTTCTGGGAATGTCAGATCGAGGAACCACATTGCATCCTCGGCAGTCGCGGGCTTGTCGCCGTTCATGACGTTCTCAAACCCGAAGATGAAAGGTGCAGCGCCTTCGCAAAGCTGGTTATGCACATCCTCCATGACGCGCGCCTCATCGTCCGTATTGTCGCCCTTGGCCTTTTTGGATGCCATAGCCGCCTTTTGCTTTGCCCGCATCTTAGCCTGCATAGAACGCGATGCCGTACCGCGCACGATTACCCGACAAGGCTTGTCGCCGTCCATCACAGGCTCACCAGACCACGGGTCAACGATCTGCATAGGCGTTCCGGTTTCAGCGGCTTCACGGCTGTTGTAGTTGGCGTTAAAATCCATTTTGATATCCTTGGGGTTCGGTTCAATGTGGGAGGCAGCGGCGAACCACTCCGCCGCCCCCCGATTACCCGCCGAAGCGGATTAGTTAGGCAGGTTCAACGTCCTTGACGGTCAAGGCGTTTTGCTTAAAGTTGTAAACCGCGCCCTCGAAAGAACTGTCGGTCGCTTGGTTCTCTTGGTAGCTATGAACATAGCCCTGAGCGTATTCCACAGGGTCAGTTGCAACCAAAGCACCCGCTGCCCCCGTCCCTGTGCCGATTTTGATAGCGCAAGCGCCGCTTGGCCCGTCGCACAGCGTCTTAAACGCAGCTTGGCCTGTTGCCAGTGCGCTGCCGTCGATGCGGAACGAGCCTTGGCTGTCAACACCGGATGCCGCGCCCTTGGTGCCTTTGGTAAAGCCGGTTTTAAGGTCGGATACGTCGATGTTTGCGTTGGTCACACCGAATTGGGGAAGTGTTTGTGGAAACTCCAATTCAACCCACGTCAGGGCCTCAAAGCCTGACTTGTCGTTGGTTGCTGGAAGTGCTGTTGAGTAGTAGATCGTCTTTCCGATGGAATTCCGAGTAGCCATGATATTTGCCCTTTCATTTGGCAAAGCGGACAGGCCCGACTAATCGGGGTGTTGCTGTCCAAAGTTGAAGTGAAGTGCCTACCGTTCGCGCTACCGGCGCAGCCCGCAGGCGGGGCAATTAGTCGGCGTCGATCCAGCCGATTGCGCGCCATGCGGCAGCGTCTTTTTGCAGTGGTGTGGCGATTGCGCCGACTGTGCCGTTGCTGGCCTTGGTGTTTTTCAGCCGAACACGAGCGGGCTTGGCGACCGCCTTTGGTGTCTCTGGCGCAGCGTCTTGCTCTATGGTTTCTTGATCCGCCGGAGCGGTTTTCTTGCGTGCCATGTTGGCCTCCGATGTTGTGATTAGGACGCGCTGTAAGGGATGCGCACTGAGACGCGCCAATGCGGGCCGTCAGGATAGCCCTGCTGCACCTCTGGCGGGCCCATGATGGTGATGAAACCGCCGGTGACGGGCAGGCGCAGCGTGTACGGGAACAAGGCTGCGATGCTGTCCGCAATAGTTGTTGCAGCGGTTGAGAATACGCCGATCTCCGACATGATCGTGATCTGCGCAAACCCGCGAACGATTGTTCCGCCGCCTGTCAGTGTGCTGTCCGTCCGGCTCACTGGCACGTGGGCGAATATCAAATACGGATGCGGGGTTCCGGTTGGCACGTCCTTGTTCGGCCAGCCGATTGTCAGGGCCGGGGAAAGCGTTGCAAGCCTCTGCCCAAGCGCGTTTAAAATGGCGGTGTCAGTAATCATCTACGGACCTCGTTTGCACGTTTCTTGACGTGAGCGGGGAATTTCGCAGCATTCACATCGACAAAGAACCGCCCCGGCTGGTTATATGTCCGGCCCAAGCTATCGGTGCCCGTAAACCCGCTGTTAATGCGTCTGGCGTGTGGCGCACTCCATGCAAACGACATGGTTTCGCCGATTTCCAAGCCCGCGATTGCGACAACGAAGGCGTCTGCGCTTTCGCCGCCACCGTCTACGGACAGGCTGTTGACTAACTCCGCAGTTGTGCCCACGGGGATCTTCCCCTCGACAAAGGTGGTCGCGCCCTGAGTGATGCCGATCTGCGTTTCCTGCGCGCCTACAAGCACATCGCTGATAGACTGGCGCATCACGTATTCCATACCCTCGATGGTCAGATCGGCGATGTCCGACAACTGAGCGGTAAACGTCTTGGGTGCCATGCGTATTCTCCAACGCCAGAGACCCCGCTTAACGGGGCCTTTGGGTCAATGATGTGGGTGGTGTGGTTAGTCTTTTATCTGACCGTCTTCGGCCATCTTTTTTAGCCTGTAATACAAGGTCCGAGGAACCATTACGTCGAAACATCCTTTAGCTTCGGATGCGTCACTTTTGCCGACGATTTTTTGCAGTTCCTTTAATGATGACTTGCCGAAATTTTCAAACTGTTGCCACCTTTGCTGCGCGGGTCTTGGCTTGAGGGTCGCCATTCGCCCTTCTGTTTCTGCGTCTACCATTTGGATGCAAAATTCATAGAATTTGCGGCAAGCTTCCATTTCAATATCAAGGTCTTCTGGCAGATTGTCCGGCCAAAAACCCCTCACCCACATAGCATTACTTATCCTACCTGATACTTGCAGCTTTGTTTTCTTCATTCCCGTCTCCCGAGGATCCACTTAAATGCGCGGCAGGCCGGGTGGATATTCCGGCTTTTCAGGTGCTACCCTATCCGCGCTGCAATGATACTCCATCCATTGATATAGTCAACTTCCCGGCCTCCGATACTGAGGGACGTATATCACTGTGCAGCGGCAACCGAGCGTTTGATCTGCGCCAGCCGCCGGGTCGTGGGGATAAAGCATTGTGCCGCCCGCTACGTCAAAACTCTCGTTTAGACCAACCTCAACGCCATCTAATGCGCGGTGATCGTGGCGCGGGTCTTTCGCTGAGTTATGATCCCACCGCTTTGAGATACTCTCGACTTTGCCGCCGTCCATAAGCTGTTGATACGCCTCATTGCGTCCTTGGGCTTGTGCTGTAAACGCTTCGTTCTTGGCAATCGTTTGGCCCCGTGCCTTCAACAGCCGTGCATCGTGGGCCTTGGTAATCCGCTCAATCGTTGACTTGTCCAGCGCCCTGCCCTCGGCAATCGCCGTGCGCACTTGCTTATCAAATCGCCGATCTGTTGACGTGTAGCGCGGCACCTGCTTGCCCTTCACCGTCTTGAAATAGTCCGCAATCTGCTCAGGGTCGTTGAGAATTTCACGCACCCGCGTTGATCTTTGCGCCCTTGGGCCGTCCAGCCCCAATATACCGCCCTCACGAACGCCTGTGCGGGGGTTTAGAACGCCTGCAAGCCGTCTTGCTGTGACTTGCGCCCCAACGCTCTCTTTCTGCGCCTGTAGGATCAATGCGCGGATAGGCTCAACACCGGGTGATCCTATCTCAGTCACAAGCCTTGCGCCTGCCTCTGCGATAATTTGTTCAGCCCGTGGGTGCCTGCCGTTAAAGCTGAATGAACCGGCGATGCCCTTGGGCAAGGTGACTGCTGCGCCGCCCGCATAAACCGCCGTGCGTATAGCTTCTTCTAGCGGCCAAAGCATTGCCTGATTGAACCGCAGCATCTCCACAACGCGGGCAAGGTTGTTTGCCTCGATAGCCTGCACCAATGCGGGGAAGTCTACTGCCCCGTGCGCGTTCTGCACCGCTGCCTCGAACGCCTGCCGGATCAGCGGGTCGTGCTTGGCAATCAGGTCGCGGATGATGCGCTGTTGCTGGCGAGATAGTCGGGTTGGTCGGGCCATTGCACCCCCATGCAAAATGACCCCGCATAATGCAGGGCTGTTTGGTTTGGTTTGTGATGTGGGTAGTGGTTTAGGGCTTCATAGCCATCCCCAACGCAAACGCCGTTTCCATCATCCGGTCAAACTCTGCAAAGCACTCAGGCGGCAAGGATGCCACGATCTGCGCAGACGCGGTGTCGCCCCTGTTTAGGTGCCAGGGAATGCAAAAGGCTTGGTATTGGCTTACTGCCTTGCAGAAAGAATCGTATAAGGGTGATCCATCCGATATGCTTTTATTTCGCTGTAGCTGTGCGTTCCAACAGCCGCGCCTGTGTATGTTTGAAATTCAATCTCAGTCAGCGCCGCGCCATGTGTTTTTGCAATATCGCTTAGGTGCATCGCCAGCTCGTCCGGTGTCATCTTGGGTTCGGTCATCTGTGGTTCCTCAAACTGCAAGTTCAAGCCGGTACAATAGCACCGTTTCACCGGGCGACAAATACATAACTGAGATAATTTCCTCAAACTTGGTGCCTTCAACTACATCACCCGGCGCAACGCCGACGGCGATGGTGTCAGATTTCAGCGGCGTAACGCCCGTGGCATTGATTGTCAGGGTGCGCTTTTTCATGCCCACCAACATTCCCGTCATGTCACGCACGTCCTGCATTCTTTCAATCGCGGTGACGGGGAAAAGCTGCGGCTCGTTCACCGGGTCGGCTGGCGGGTCCCACGGGTTTGTCGGTTCATCCAGTTCAGCAGATGCGCGGCGGATGGTGCAGATGTAAGCGCCTGTGCCTGTAGCTTCGCCCGCTTCTATAAGTGCAGATGCGACATCAGCGGCGATTTGCGAACCGCTCATGACCGCAACAACGTCTTGGTATTGCCGCCGATGAATGGCCTCATCATTCCGTCGATCCGCGTGCTTTTCGGCACCTGTGATCCGCCCTTGCGCCCGGTAAACTCCCACCGAATATCGCCAATGCCTGTCAGCACCTTGTCGCCCGCATCGCTGTAGGTTTTGGAGAACACGTAAGGCTCTGCCAACTCCAGACGCGCCGCCTCATACGTTGCGGCCTCTACGGCGTCTGGCAAGGGGTCCACGAACGCAGGCAGGAACCGCGCCACATACTCCGCCGCGATGTAGTCACCAGCCCGCACAAGTGCCGCCTCTGCGTCTGCGTCGGTCGCTGCTGTCGGCGCGCTGTCGCCCCTTGCAAGGGCGTATGCGCGGAATGATGCAATATCAGCCATTACAAGCCCGTGAAAATGGCCGCTTTGACCATCCCGCGCATGTCCTGAATATTGGTTCCCTTGGGGATCTCAACGCCGTGGGCTTCGGCCATGTCCCGCAAGTCGCCCTTGCTCATGGCGTCAATCGTTTCTGGCGTGAACGCTTCTGGTTCCGTTGGTGCCGTCGCGCCCATTGCCTGCGCTGTGTACCGCGCCTGCATGTCTAGCTGTTGCTTGATGTTCATATTCATTCTCCGCTGTTCTTTGTGACGGGGCGAACAATGCCGCCCCGCTTCAAAAATCAGCCGTTGGTGACGATTGCCGCGAGGCCGATCAGCTTACGATCAATCACGCGGTCCCAGTTTGCAGCCAAACGAAGCTGCGCCAGAGTGGCGTTGCCGTCCGTCAGCGTGGTGTTGGTAAACGCGGTGCCGAACGGATGGATCACCCACGACTTGCGCTCCCACAGCGTCTCTACGCCTGCGCCGTTGCCCTGAGCCGCTTCACGCTCCAGTTCCACCGGAACCTTCGTGCTGCGCTCGCCATAGCCGATGAGCCCAGTGCCGAACAGGTAGCTGGTGTAGGTCGCGGCGGCGTCAGTGTCGCCCGTGCCTGCTGCGGCTGTCATGGGCAGGCTGTCATCGACAACTAGACGGCGGCCAAGGAAAGACGGGATTGTAAGCTGCCCGTTGCTGTCCGCAAGGAAATCAATATCGTCGTTATCGACCATGCGCTTGGCGACAACGGAATGCACGGCGAACACCGCGTAATCGTCATAGTGGTCGCCAGAGGTAAACGCCGCTGCGGTGAAAACTTCGCGCCCGAACAGGGTTCCGGTCGCAACATCCGCATTGGTAGCGCCTGCGACGTTGTTGACCATATCTCCGTCATCGTTTGCCACGTTGTCGGCAATGACGCCTTGCAACGAAGCGATGGTGCGGCGCTGCCATTGACGCATCCAGTAGGTTCCGAAGCGATTGCGAACCTGTTGCATGGGATCAGATCCGGCAAGTTCGCCTGTCATGTCCGCAGACGAATAGCCTTGGTTCAGGCTGGCCATGCGTGCAACCTGCGTTCCTGTCGTGACCTTCGCAGGCACGGCAATATCGGTTGGATCGTCGGTGCCGTAGTTCGGCTCATCGGATGCGTCCAGATCCTTCCAGAACGGCAGTTCAGCAATGCGCCCGCCGTCTGAGAACATGCCAGCAAGCGCGGGGTTTGCAACTGCGATGCCGCTGTCAAAGAAAACAGTCTTTTCAGGGCCGTTTACGGCTGTGTACGAGGAATAGACCTCGGGGACATATACATCAGAGATTTGTGTGGTAGCCATGAGGCTTTCCTTTCGAGATTATGAGCCGGCTAATTGCCGGAATGTTTCGGGGTCGCTGTGGAATAGAGCCGTGCGCTCTTTGTCGCCCATCTTTGCGAACGTCTCCGCATTAGCTGGGGCGTTGCCGTTCTTGCCACCCGTTGCTCCGCCGCCTGAAGCGGGGGTCACGAAGTCCTTGCCTTCACCAGCAGCCCATCGCTTAACGTGATCGACCAAGGCCAGCGGCCCCATGTCGGTATCCACGAAGGGCTTGCCATCGTCGCCAATCTTCACATCGCCTGCCAGCATGGTGCGCGCCGCTTTTGCAAATGACGTGTTTGTGACGCCTGCGCCGTTGAGCGCGTCTGTCAGATCACGGTCTAATGCGTTTTTAAGCGCGCGGCCTTGCTCGGCTTCATATTTGCCTTTGTAATCGTCGCGCTCTGCTTCGAGTGTCTGGCGTAGCTTGATAAGCGCGGCCTCGTCGGCTTTCCCGTCCTTGAGTTTTGCCCACTTTTCAGCGTCAAAATCTTCGGGGAAGTCCTTGGCGAGTGCCTTGGCCGCATCGCGCTCGGAACGTGCCGCATCGCGGTCGGCCTTCGTGCGCTCATATGCTGATTTGAGATTGGCAACATCGGGGTGATTGTCTACGCCGGACACTTGCAAGATGAACTTGCCGTCTGTTTCGGTGTAGAAGGGCTTAACAGCATCATCAATGCCATCGAGAGTGTCGAGAACGGTATGCAAAGCCATCGGCTTAATTCCTTTAAGTTATGGGTGTGGCCTCGCCACGGTGATTACAGGCTGTCAGCCCGAATATCGCCGCCCTCAATGAGAGCGTATTCTTCATCAAACGTGCGTTCTTGGCTGGCAATTCCGCCCGCCTGAATGCGCTCGTAATATGTCTCTTGTGCAAGCCCGCCGCTTTCGACTAACCCGAACAGCGCGACGGCATCTTGCGGCGTGAGCGTGGCGTCCAGCAAGTCCTTGGGCGGCGTGACCGTGATGGCCTCGATCACCGCATCCGACTGGACTAGCATCCGCGCGATGTTGCGCAATGACGCCTCTAGCAGTGAGCATGACGATTGAGCTACCGTCTTGAGGTTTGCCGTCTCAGACCGAAACCGCATCTTGCGGGCAGTGCCAGATTCATTGGCCTGCCCCGATTGCTCGAACAGCCGCGCGCCTGCTTGAATGGCGATTGTCCGATTATCTTGGATTGCCTTAAGGTGCGCCTGAATACCTGCGCAGGTTGGCGATACGTATTTCAGGTCCGGCGTTGTATTGTCATCGCCAAGCATTTCGTGAACCACGCCAGCGCCAACTGCAGTGGGTGCAGGCCCGTTGATTGCGACCAGCGTTTCCTGTCCGCTCATGTAAAGCTGCAAGCGGTAGTCTGCGGATAGCTGGTACATCGCCAGCGCGGCCCTTGCGATGCCGATCATTGGCGGGCTTTCAAGATCCGACCCCATATCCTTTGCAGACGCCACGGCAAACGGGATCGCGTTGAGTGCACCACCGCCAAGTCGCGTTGGCGTTACGTCCGTTTCGCCGTCAGGCTTGTGCAATGTCGCCGTGTAAACGCCATCGACAAGCTGCAAAACGCGGTATTTCTCTTGCTGCGCCCAAACGAAGCCATCACGCACTGCCTCGCTTTCGTTCAGGACGAAGAACCCGACGTCCCAGTTGATAATCGTATCGCCGCGATAGCCTGCGAGGAATGGATCGCCGCCGCCCTCCGGTGCATCTGCAAGAACGCCGTAGCGCCCCGACACCAGCAAGTTGCGCGTGATGTTCTTGTGAAAGTCGTTGAGCGTAATTCCCTCGCCGTCAACATCCTCGAACAGATATTCCATGTTGCTGGGCAATTCGACCGCGATTTCCTCGCCGTGAATGATACCAACCATAGCGCCAACGCTAGTTGCCAGAACCTCGGGGAACTGAGCGCGCATCTTGTATGCCGCATATGCCGCGATGCCGTTGTCTGAGTGCGTCGTGTAGCCAGACGGCATGGGCAGGTATGTGGTGCCGCGTTGCTTTACGTCGCCCTCGCCTTGATAGGCGTCATAGCACAGCCGCCAATCGTCGAGGACTCGGCGCGTGATTTGTGGATGCAGCGAATTAACGGCCATCTAATACAATCCTTTGACCGTTGTTGTTGTTGTTTTCGGTTGTGATTTAGTCATCAATTCGGTGATCGCCCAAACCAAGGCGTCGGCCCTGTCTGGTGAGCCTTCACCAATGTATCCGTCTTGCCCGATCAGGCACATTTGATCCTCAAGATCCGCCAAGCCGCCAACGTGAGACACCCGCCCCTGTTCGTATAGCGCCGCGATAGGCTCAGATCTTGCGACCTTGCCGCGACTGGCCGTGACCTCTTTGTAGCTTATGCCTCGATCAACGGTGCGTATGACGTGCTCGACCATAGCCCCGCCAAAGTTGCGCTCGGCCACGATCCTGTCAGCCTCAAATTCGTGGTAGGCCGCGACTGCCCGCCTGCCCCATCCGTCTGGCGATAGCTTGCAAGTCCGGTCTGCCAGGACATAGCCGCGCCCGTCGATACCAAGCCCCGCGACCACGATGCCAATGTCATCGCCGTTATCGTCCGCCCCGCCTGTGCCGCTGGGGTCCACCGCAACCACAACCCGCCGCATTTCGGGGGCTTCTTTGAGCCTGTGCGCGTCGAACATCTCACGGGTCCATAGCGCGCCCGGTAGATCGTCCAGCATCTCGGCTTCTAGCTCTTGCCTGCCTAGCCGCGTGTTGCCGTATCGGTTTTTCAGATCCTCAAGAAACTGCGCTGGCAGGTTGCCCGCGTTGTCAAACGTGCTGCCCCGCGTCACTACCGATCTGTCGCTGGCGATGATTTCGCGCAGAACAGGAATAGGCCGTGGTGTTGTCGTGACAATCACGCGGGGGTCATTGCCCGCCCGCATTGTAAATTGCAGCATGTCCCATGTTTGCCGCGCGCGCTTGTACTTCGCTAATTCGTCTACCCACGCTGCGTCAAATTCTGGGCCTCGAAGCTGGTCCGGCTCAGTGCCGTTATAGCCAAGTGCCACCGCTCCGTTAGGCCATGTGATCCGCACGGGCTTAAACCGCGCCGTTGGCTTTTGCCCGTCAGGGTAGATCGACAACAGCCGCGCCACCATGACCTCCTCAAGGTCTTTCTGCGTCTCCGCGATTAAAGCGATGCTGCGCGACCCCGCCTCAACGCGTTCCTTGACCCATTGCGCGCCCGCCTCGGTTTTACCAAAGCCGCGCCCCGCGTTGATCAGCCAGGTTGACCAGTTTCCCTCCGGTGCGAGTTGTTCAGGGCGGGCAAGAAAACCGCGCCAATCGTATATCAGCGCATCGGCCTCGGCGTCTGTCAGGCTGGCTACGAACCTGTCGCGGTCAGCTTTCGGTAGTGCCTTCAGTCTCTCCGCCGGGCTTTCTGTCATTTAGGAACTCACTCAGCTTGCCAGACGGTGACATTGTGCCATCCTCAGAGATGTGATTGACGTTGCTTGTCTCACGCCATCCGCCCCGCGTCTTGAGCCAGAATATCGCCGCTGTAACTGCCGAAGATCCATCGCCAAGCGCCTTGTTATAGAGCGACTGCGCAACCCGGCTGTTAGCCTTCGCCGTGGCCGTGTCCAGTTCCTCGCGGTAGTGCTTTTGCAGCGTGCTGCGCTCGATGCCGATCACCTTGGAAATGTCCATCTGCGGAACGCCGTATGCGCTCATGCTTTCAACCATTTTGCGTTGTGCGTCTGTCGGCTTGTGGGCTGGCCTGCCGCCTTTGCTTTTATCTGGCATAATCAAGCCGCCTGTGAATTATGGAGCGTGTGGGTCAGTGTCGCACTGCCGCCCTGCCGACTGGTCGCCGGTGGTCGCCTGCTTCACACGCTTGGGGTATGGTTTAGCCAATGGCGCGATTTGTTCGCGCATGGCTGCGTCTAGGGGCATTAGGTAGCGGTGTTTGCCTATGCGGTTTACAGGCTTGCATTCGTCGTGACGCCAAACTTTTCTAGTTTTTCCTTGAACTTTAGCAAGGCCCGTCTTTGACACCATCCTGCCATGCCACTGTTTTCCATCTGGCGCAATGTATTCTGTGGTGTCTGGTTGTTGTCCTGTGTATGTCCAGTTTCCAGCCTGATAAACTCCACCATGATGCCCCGCGCTTGGGTCTGCGTATGAAACGATAAGATGGAGGTCAGGGCTGTTTCGCTTCAAAAACCTAATAGCCAAAGAGACTATCTTAGAGACTGTAGATTTATGCTTAGTTAAGGCAATTCTAGTTAACTCACATCCTTCGGTTTGTTCTAATCCAAAAGGTTTTAACAAGTTGTTATTTGCGCCACGCGAAAAGATGACCACGCCTATATACTTGCCATCCTCCCAAACGCCAACTTTTACCAGTGGCGGAACTGGAACAGATTTTGAATAATGCCAATTCTCGCAAGCGTATTTCGCTGCCGCATGTGTCGCCCAGTCTATGCGCAGATCAGCCTTGCCCATGTTCACGCAAATCCCATTCGGCAGCACAATGCGGGCAAGTCACCATCTTGAGCGCAAGTTCATCTAGCTTGCCTTGATCGTCCTCAGTGCCGGGTGCAAAGTCTGGCTCATCGAATAGCTGCGCCATTTCATCAACATCAAAGCCCGTAAGCGTTAGGTCAAAATCCAGGTCTCCCAATTCGCCTAACTCGACTTTTAACATCGCATCATCCCAGCCCGCGTTTAGGGCCAGCTTGTTGTCTGCCAAAATCAAAGCCTGCTTTTGCGCTTTGCTAAGATGCGCCAACTCGATAACCGGCACTTCGTCCATTTGAAGCTGACGCGATGCAGCAAGGCGACCGTGGCCTGCGATGATACCGTTTTCGCCGTCTACTAGGATCGGGCTTGTAAAGCCAAACTCTCTGATACTTGCTGCGATCTGAGCAACCTGTGCATCGCTGTGCGTTCTGGCGTTGCGAATATAAGGCACTAATGCGTTGATGGCTCGGTATTCAATCGCTAGGTTCACAAGTGGCCCCAAGTTCTACCGGAAACAGCATCGAATACTGTCCAACGGCTAACGTTAAATTTAATAGCTAAATCGTCTGCCGTTGCGCCTGATAGCTTGAGGCTGCGCATTTCTTTTACGTCTTTTTCGGTTAAAATAGATGCGCCATGATCTTCACCAGAAAGATGTCCTGTATTTCCATGCATTGCGCGGTCTTTGGCATTTTCTGCAGCCGTTGCCCATCTAAGGTTTTCAAACCGATTGTTTGCTTTATTTCCGTCGCCATGCGCGACTTGATGCTTGGATGATGGTTTAACTCCATTGAAGGCCTCACAAACTAACTGGTGAACCCCGCAGTGTCGATATTTGCCACATCCAACTGACAGAGCAATAACATTGTAGCCATTCGCGCTTATTTTTTGGGCCATATCCCTGCCCGCCCAATGCCTACCGTCAGGAAGTAAGCGATCCACCGATCTGACCCGCCCAATTGACGAAACCTCGTAACTATTATTTTCAGGTATTGCCCGCCAAACCTCTGCGGGTGTAGTTGTTGATTCAGCCATTGCAAGTCCTTCCAAGACTTTCGTGGTTAGGCTCGGCTTCGAGTGTTCAAGCACTCAGTCGAGCCTATTTATTTTAGCACAAAACAAACTTTTAACCCAGCCGAAACAGGGCGGCGCTCGACCTTATCGGCTGCCCACGGCTTTTCTAGTGCAGATTTACTCATGTTGGTTCCTTATCCCCGCGCCACCAATTCGCCGTGATAAAGCAACCCAGCCGATGCGTTGAAATTGGCAAAGGTGCGAAGAATCGAACTCCGGTATGCGGGTTTGGAATCCGCTGCTTTACCACTAAGCTACACCAATGTAATGACCCGCGCATGTCCGTGGGCTTACCTAAGTACAGAGGCGCGTGTCGTTAAACGCAAAAATCGCCGTGCATTTCTGCAAGACGCAATTCGATTGGTGTCAAAATAGACTGATTTATGACGTGTTGTCAAGCCACCAACGCTTTTAGCGCATTGCGTATTTTCCAAACGATCAATCTACCCGCTTCATCTGGCGACATATCAAGCCCGACTTCCAGCGCACGAAGTTGCTGCTTTGCTAAGGGGCGCGTGAAATGTCGGTATGCCTTGAACACTTCGGGGTTTCCGTCGCTTTCGTCATGCCCGCCAAAACCGCCTGCAAGGCAGGATTTATAGCCAAACGTGCCGATCTCAGCAACGTAAGCGGCCCGGACTTCCTGAAACGCCCTTGCCGCTTCGAGTTGCGCTTGGTTTATCTCGCGCTTGTGGTACAGGACGCCCGCCATGTCTGACGCTCTGTCAACGTCTGGCTGGTACTCTTTGCCTTTTACCCATACGCCCCTGCTTTGGCGCTCAGGCGTGGGCTTGTTGCTTTGGCGCTCAGGCGTGGGCTTGTTGCTTTTCCGCTTCGCCACGGCGCGGAGTTGCAGGGCTTGGCCCCCAGACACCTCTGGAACGTCTGTGTGATCGTTTGCGCGGCGCTTGTTGCGGCGTCTTTGTGCTTTACTCGCCATCCATGGACTCCAACATTATTTCAGCTTTGCAGATTTTTAGAATGCCGATAGCCAGCGCGACCGACATTCCCGGCCCAGCCCGCTCGTATATTAAATCCTTAATTGCGTCGGCAAGGCTGTCTGCGATGTCCTCTTGCCTGCCGCTGCCGTTGATTGCTTTGAGTGTCATGCTCGCCCTACCTTTCTGAATATCGCCCTGAGTATCCAAGCGCGTGTAAATGACAGCGCGAAGAACATGGCGGTGATTGCTGCTGATTGAGATGGCGAGAACCCCAACACATAGACGGTTGCGGCCCATGAGACGCAAAGGCCGATGATTGCGTTTGTCAGGGCCTCGAGCGCGTCAATTTTCATGCTTGCCCTGAAACTCGGTTTGCCACGCGCGGACCAACGGCTTTTCGTATCACTGACAACTGCGCCGCAAGTCCGTCCCACCTGTTCTTCTCTGCGGCTGCACTTGCTTTGATTGTTTCCAGTTCTTTTTCCAGGGCTTCTGATTTTTCCAGAAGTTCGCGAAATGCTGCGCGGGATTTATTGAATGACAATGAAAGGCTTTCCATGTCCTCGTTTCCACCATCCGGCCCAAACTCGGCTTCTCTGATCAGCATCACCCAACCGGGACGAACACCAAGAACCTCGGCCAAGGTGTCGTCAGTATCGCCCTGTCTGTATTTTCCGTCGTCAATATCGTAGCACTCTGCAAGCATCGTGAATATGTCGATGCGCTGGCGTTTTGTTGGCTCTGGCGTTTGTGTCTCGGCTTTCACGGGTTTCATTGGAACCACCTTTCTTTTTGCTTCGCAGCTTGGGCATCTGAGTTTGTTCTTTATGTACGTCCACCCCATTGTGAGCGCCTTGGCGCGGGCTTGGCTTTCGTTGGGGCGCGCCGGCCGACCGCCGATCTGTTTGGTGACATAGGCGCAAGGTACGCATTCATCGCGGTTGCAATCGTCGCAGATAATTTTAGCCCTACTTTGGCCCTGCGTGTATTTTATGCCTTCAATCATCAATCGCCCCAATCGCTGCTTTGATTTCTGCGTCTGCATCGCGCCCTAGCTGCACCAACGCGGTCCGCAGGGCGTTGACGTGGACCCCAGCGGCCAGGACGGTTGCTGCCGACTGATAGCCCCATGTAAGCCGCCCGACAGCGTCTCTGACCTGTTGCTCCATTTCGGGGGTGGGTTCCTGTGCCAAGCTGACTTCGCTTGTCGGCTGCGCGTCATACGGCGGGACGCTCATTGCTTCATTGTCCAGACGGCCCCGCATGTGGCTTTTCGGTGGTGCAGCAAGTCAAACAGCGGCCCGCGAAGTCTGCAGCCGATTGTCTTGATGTGAATTTCTCGCCCAAGACCCCGGCAAACCGCGTCGGTGATCTGCCGCGTTGTCATTTCCTTTTTAATCACCCGCAGAATTTCGGCATCTATTTCACGGCTAAACGGTTCGCGGCCTCTGTTTTGCATTGAAGGCGCTTTGCCCTTGTGACCCTCCATCCGAGCGGCCCGCATCATAGCAAGCCCCATTGCGTACTCGTCAACCTTGGCGTCAGGTAGGTTGGCCGGGATAACACCCGCCGCCATGGTGGACGCTTGGGCGTGGCGGTTGTCGGTTCTCTGAGTGATGTTCATATCGTGTCGTTCCCTTCGTCTTTGCAGTGAAAACATTTCCATGAGACGCCGTTGCCATCGACTTCGACGCGCAGGCACTTTTCCAAATGCTTGCGCCGGGTGTGGCTGCACTTTGGGCAGGTTGTCTTGCGGCTTCCCGGTTGTGGCGGTGTGATGCCGTTGAATTGCATTGCTTGCTCGACTGCATTCATTTCTTGGCCCCAATCTTTTCTGCGTGGCGGGCTATGCCGTTTCTGATTGCCGTGTGGTCGAGGTTGAAATACCGCCCGATTTCCGACAGCGAATATCCGGCAAAGTTGGCTTCGTAGAAAACCTGAAAACGGGCTGCGACGAGATACGTCGAACGGTCCCGGCGCTGCATTTCGTCGGGGTTCAAGCCCTTGGTTGCGGCCACCCGGCGATGAATGCGGATTAACTCGGCCTCTGGCACGTCCTCGCAGTCCTGAGAATAAACGCCTTTGCGGTAAGCGCTGGTTGTCATTGCGTCGAACAGGGCACGGCGTTCCGATGCGTGACGGGATTCCATGTCATCAAGCGTTTCACGGATAATTTGAGAGTGATTGCTCATGCTGCGCCCTCCCGCCGTGCTGAGAAATAGGGGGCGACAACATCGCCGTATTTCGCTTGCAACATCCCGTAAGCGTCATTCGCAAACACATCGACAAACGCAGACACAGATGCGCGGCGATACTGGTCCAACACATCACGGCCAGCCATTGCGCCGATAGAGGCGGCCATATGCCCCCACACGTAACCCTCTGGCACGGCCTCACCTGCCGACATGCGGCGAACCATCGCCTCTTTTTCGTCGGGCTGGTATTGCTGCAACTTGGCACCCGATTGCGAAACGCCCTTGGGCATTGCATCGACAAACTCAGATTGAACGGGCCAAGCGTAGCCTTTGTGATTGTCGCGGATCGCTGTGAAGGTTTTTTCAATATCCGAGTTGAACCGCACTTCATCGCCAACTGGCAGGCGACGGGCAAAGGCGTCGGCGATATTCGCAACGTGCTTTGCCATCGCTTCGTCGCTCAAACCTCTTGGCGGGGCAAATCCGCTTAGAAATTCAACAACCGCCGATTTCGCCTTGGCCCTACGTTCTTCAAACTTCATCATTGCTCTTGCTCCTTCAATAATTTCAAAACATTCTCTGAAACCCCAAATCTAGAAATCCTCCCCATTCCCCCTTGGGGGTTAGGGGGTTTTTCATTTACTGGTTTACTTACAGAGTTAGTCGGCAAAATTTGCCGACAATGACTACGTGAATTTGCCGACGGTGATTGCGCAGTTCTGCCGACGGCAGATTTTGCCGACGGTGAATCAACATCTGGCCCAAATGCAGGGTCGCACCCCAAAATGTAGGAATTGCTGGAATACTTGCCGCTGGCCGCTTGGAACGCCTGAGTGACTACTTTCAGCAGCCCTTTAGCCTCCAAAATTGCTATCTGGTCGTAGACAGAACGCACCGACATTTCGCAGTCGCGGCCAAGCGTTTCCTTGCTTGGAAAACAGCCGTAGTCGGGGTGGTAGCGGTCGCACAAGTGCCACAACACAACCTTGGCCGCAGGCTTCAATCCACGTTGTTTAATAGCCCAGTTTGTTGCATCGTGGCTCACGATATCGCCCCCCGCAAAGGGACGGAAACCATCGACGGGCGCAGTGTAATAGCCACACGTCCCAAGGGCGGTTCAGCGCCAGAAATAACGGGCGCAGCCATGCGAAATATGTTATCATCAACACCGATAAAGCGGGCGATTTCATCCCGTGCGCCCTTCATGCGGTGCACAAGGTTATCATCGTCATAGGCGTAGTTTGCGGGTGGATAGAACGCCATCTCAAAGCCGATACTGGCGTCGCCCATCTTGCGTATCTTTTGCTCAAGCAGGGACACCCACACAGCCCGCTGGTGCAGCTTCTTGGCCTTGTTTACCTTGGTCCAGTGATGTCGGGCGTTTGGTGATAATTCGTTGGGGGGAAACGGCACTGAAAAGCACTGTATCTGCCCTGTGATAGCGTCAGCCATTCTTGCCACCCCGCGCTAATATCTCATGCGTGACGGCGTACAGGCGGTGACGTAGCGCAACCACACCGGGCTGGCCTTGGCGGGCCTGTATGCGGCGCTCTAGCGATGAGCGTAAGCGTTCTAGTTCAGCCATTGGACAATGCCTCCCTATAGAGGTCCAGCACCGCAGATTCTTCCGAAAGTTTATCGGGATCGGTCGCGCGTTCTTTTATGATCGTGCGCACGGGCCGCTTGAGATAGCCGCGCCCGCTCAATTCAGCGAACACCTCTTTCTCGACTTCCTTGATTTCTGCAATCTCTGCCCGCAGGCGTTCGATGCGCTCTACGAATGCCCGCAACTCTGACGCTGCAACCCGGTGGCTGTCTGTCTGCTCAATAGCTGATCCGTCCATGCGAAAATCTTTCATAACCGTTTAGGTTGTGGTGTGAATAAAAGGACGGGGGAAACGCCTGAGCGCTCAACCCCCGCCAGTTGATCCGCGCGGGAGGTCGCGGATAGCCCGGCACATGAATGCCGGGATGCTGTAAAGGGGGTCATGCTGCGGCATCCATGCTGAGAACGCCCCACTGTGATGCGATAGCGCTGGCAATCCCGGGATAGGTCCGGCTGCGCTCTTTCCAGCGATCAGGCCCGGGGCTGGCAAGGTGGCAATCCGCACGGGCGTCTGATGCTGTCATGTGGCTTGTCGGGGTCAATGCTGGCAGGCCGCGCGTCCAGAAGCAGGTGCGCTTCTTTGCCGTGTCGCCGAACTGCCAAGGCTGGCACGTGAAGTCAGGGCCGCGACCGACGATCTCACGGGCGTAGCGGTGCATTACGGGGTTTTCCACTGCAACCATGGGGGCGTTTGCGTTGAGGCACTCAAGGAAAAACGCCGCGCCCTGGCGCATGTCATCCCATAGGTCGCGTTCTGCCAGCCAGCGCACGCCGCTGTTGCAAAGCCGGGTACATGGCGGGTGAGCGATAACCCCGGCCCAACGCTTGCGCAGAAGATCCGACACGTCGCCTTGAATGTGCGGGCCGTCGACCTCGGTTGGCAGCAGGTCGCAGGATACCGCGTCGATACCCTGCGCAATCATTGCGTCACGGACTCGGCCAGAGTATTCACATGCTATCAGCCAAGTCATTGCGCGGCCTCCACCGGATAATCACCGGAGCGCTCAAGGCGCTTTCTGCAAGGTGCAATCCAGTCGAACGCAGTCTGGCCCGTGCGGTCATTGTTCCGCCAGATCAGCCAGCAATACGCAGTGGCCGTGCTGCCCTTGTGCATCACAACGCGTTCCGAGAATTGCAGAATGTCGGTCGGTGCGCCCGTGCTGAACAGGTCGTTATACCGCCCGATACCCTCAAGAAACGCGGTGCGGACAATGACGGCAACGCCGTGGCGGCTGGTGTTGCGCGCCTGAGTGATGAATTGTTGCGCAAGACGAAATGGCGGGTTTGTTATCGTCCAGTCTACGATACCAATCGGTTCTGCGCCGAAAAGGTAATCCTGCACCGGAAAGCCAGCGCCATAGTCGTGAATGTCCGATGCCTCTACCGTACCGAAGTATTCACGCAGCGGCTTGACCATGTGGCCCCGGTTGGCGGCTGGCTCACGGCAGGTTATGTCTGGTGTCTGATATCCCCGATCAACGATCCACTCACACAGGGCGCGTGTGGCCCAGCAAGGGGTCGGGAAGTCCCCTAGGCTATCGTGTGGCTCATTATCTTGCTGCATAACCGCAGAGGATCTATTCTGCGTCATGCCGTCACCTCAAGCGCGGCCAAGCCGTCTGCGCCGAAGTGGTGGTATAGGGCTGTGCGTGTCATGCTGCACCTGCCTTGGGTGACTGCCCTTGAATATCATCTCGGCAATCCACAGATGGTGTATTATGAAAAGGACGCTGACTGAACAGTTCGGGGGGGCAAGGGATGCCCGCCGCATTTGCAAGCCCCGTACAGGTTTTAAACCATGACGGGGGGAATGTTCCGCGCACCACTGCATTGCTCACAGCCGTTGGCAGAACTTGAAGCGCCGATGCCATTTTCTGGCGTCCGACCTTCTCAGCGAATTGAATGGTTGTTATCATGAGGGCATTATATCCACCATATGTGGATAATTGCAATACCACCATTTGTGATTTAGTGCTTGCATAATCCACGATTGGTGGATACCTTAATCCTCAAGCAATCAACCTGGAGGACGAACTATGACCCCGCATTTCTACACCGACGCGAACGGCAGGACTGCCAGCCGCGAAGAAATCACAGACTACCGCACGAAGGCTGAAAAGGCTTTCTGCGCTGGCTTGTCACGCCACACAATGCCCGCCTGCCCTGCGCCATGCTTGTCGCTTATCGTACATAGCTGGGTAACGCCCGCTTATGTTATCGACGCGGTGCGGACATGAGCATTCACCACACCATTAACGCCGTTCTAGCCACGAGCAATCTGCAACAGATGGACGGCTACTGTGTCTGCGCATCATGCAATCGCGATGATCTGGAACGCAATCAGATCGTGCCGGATGGGCATGTAAATGCGCCTCTCTTGGCTGAATATGTTGAACGCTTCGATGGGGCGATCTGCTGGGATTGCTACGACTACACCGATCCCCTTCCCAAGCCCTACATCCCTGCTGGACACGTCAAATGCAGCACATGCGCCGATACCTTGAGCGGTGTTAGCTGTGACGATGATCGGGGCGGCAGGTTCACCGAATGGTGCCTTGAGTGCGACGGGCATGGATACGTGCCGGGGGTAAGCCAATGATCCGCCGCATTATCGCGTATTTCCGCGACATCTACACCGCAGCCGAAGAAATCCAAGACATGCAATTCGCACTTTCGGAGATGAAGCGCCGTGAGGTCCGCACCGCTGAACACCTGACAACATATGAGGCAGAGACATGATTAAATTTGACGTATTCAGCAGGGTTGCAGGCGCAGTCCAGTTTACCTCAGAAATTGAGCCAAGAGATAAAGACTTGGGCAGCGTGAAGCTAGGCCTTGCTGTCCGCTGGGCGGTGAAAAACGATGCCAACCTGCGCGATGCCAACCTGCGCGGTGCCTACCTGCGCGGTGCCAACCTGCGCGATGCCAACCTGCGCGATGCCAACCTGCGCGGTGCCAACCTGATCGGTGCCAAACTGATCGGTGCCAACCTGAGCTGTGTTAACCTGCTCTGTGCCAACCTGAGCGATGCCAACCTGCGCGGTGCCAACCTGATCGGTGCCAACCTGAGCTGTGTTAACCTGTACTGTGCCAACCTGCGCGGTGCCAACCTGCGCGATGCCAACCTGAGCGATGCTCACCTGCGCGGTGCCTACCTGCGCGGTGCCAACCTGAGCGATGCCAACCTGATCGGTGCCAACCTGGGCGGTGCCAACCTGCGCGATGCTAACCTGAGCGGTGCCAACGGCATCAACGATTACGTCAAGTGTATCCAGATTGAGCGGTACTCAATCACATACACCGCCGACATTTTGCAAATCGGTTGCAAACGCCACCTGATCAGCGAATGGGCCGACTTTGACGATCATCGGATTGCGGAAATGGACGGCAAAGGTGCTCTGAAATTCTGGCGCAAGTATAAGGCTTGGATTTTCCAAACGATTGAAATGTGTCCGGCAAAACCGACTGTATACGTCAGACCGGAGGCAGAGATATGAAACAGAGCCACGGCCCTTGGGCATACCCGACACCCGCAAAAAAACGCGAATACCGCGCCATGTCTGCAATCGTTTTCTTAGTTGTTTCTGTCGCCTGCTGGACCTTCGCCAACCATATTTGGGAGATAATATAATGGGACTAACAGTCCAGTTTCACAATCCGACACACGCGACCGTTTTCGAGTTTGAGTTGGAGGGCAAGCGCCGCGCTTCGGTTCGCTTTCACAGCGCAGATTGTGAGGAAATGCCGATCTACACCACGCCCGCCGCTGCTCACGCAATTGCAGACGCATTTAATGCCGCAATTTTGGCAAAGCTGGAGGTAGTCGCATGAACGCCGTTACCGAAACAAAACCCGCTCCGGTATCTGGCCTTGCGCTTCTGAGAGTGCCGTTTCCGGCCAACGCAATATCGAAGCTGCCTAAGCCAACACGCAAGCAAACCGACGATGTGAAGGCAAACTTCAAGCTGGGCATTCGCTGCAACCTATGCGGCGCATGGCATCACAAGGACGTGGTGCATCTGGATTATGTCGGCCACGCCGCGTTGACGGATCGCTTGCTTGACTGTGACTTCGAATGGAATTGGGAACCTGTCGCCGTAGACGAACGTGGGCAACCAGCCTTGGACCAGACAGGCGGTATGTGGATTAAGCTGACAGTTTGCGGTGTGACGCGCCTTGGCTATGGCGATGCAGACGGCAAGCAAGGCGGCAATGCGGTGAAAGAGCGGATCGGTGATGCGCTGCGCAACGCTGCGATGCGCTTTGGTGCTGCGTTGGACCTTTGGCACAAGGGCGACCTTCACGCGATTGAGGCGCAAGACGTAGAGGACGAGGCAAAGCCCGCATTTGATTATGAAGCAGCCGCCAAACGTATCACCGGAAAACTAAAGGGTGCCGAAAGCATCGACGATCTGCGCGAAAGCTGGACAAGCGAAAGCAGCACCATTTCGGAAATCCGAGCATCCAGTGGCGGCACATACTCAGCCCTTGAGCAAGTCAAGAACACTAGGAAAGCCGAACTGGACGCCAAGAACGACCTTGGCGGCGATGAAATACCAGACTTCGGCAGCAAACAGGAGCAACACGCATGAACAATATGACACCCGGCATGGGCCACAATTCGCCGCCTGATCCCATCGACGCAATCACCGGATCGTATAACACCGACCGCGAGGAGGCCGAGAACTGGACGGACGGTAAGCCCGTCGAGAACGAGGCACAGATGAACGAGGTGGATGCGCTGCGCAAAGCAATGCGCCAGTGCCGCCTTGATCTTGAGGCAGGCCAGAAGGACGCCACAAAGCCACTACATGCCATCTACAAGGCAGAACAGGACCGCTGGAATCCAACCATTGAGGACACCAAGCGTATCGAAGGGTGCCTCGTTTCAACCGTCAACGTGTTCAAGCAAAAGCTGGCCGCTGAGAAGGCAGAAGCCGAGCGCAAGGCGTGGGAAGAAACCAACCGCCTACGCCGTGAAGCCGAGGCCAAAGCCGCCGCTGCGAATGCATCTGATATCGACGCGCAACGGGAAGTTGCCGCCGCCAAGCAATCCGTGATCGACGCAGAGAACGCAGCTAAGGCCGTTGCCAAGGATGCGCTCAAAGGGATGCGCACCGTTACGCGCTACAAGATAGACAGCCATAAAGCGGCGCTGATGGACATCTATACAAGCGACACCGACGCGATTGCCGCCTTCGTGGATGAATACGTTCGCCGCAATCACAAGTCCCGCGCCATCGAGGGCGTCCGCGTCTGGACCGAAAAGGAGGCATTCTAGGACGCCAACCACGGACGAAAATCAACAACAAATATCAAGGAAAAATGAAGATGGTTAAAAAATTGAAAGCAAAAACTGGCGAGTACCAAAAGGACGGAGAGACGAAAGCCAAATACGTCGAGATTGGCGTCATTATGTCAAACTACAAAGGCGAATACGCTTTGCTTGACCCTACGGTGAATCTGGCTGGAATTCTTTTGCAACAGAAGATTCTGGCCGATGCAAACGGTGGCCGATCTGGCGACCGCGTGATGGTGTCAATCTTTGAGGACGGCAATCAGCGCGGTGGATCTGGTGACGGTTACGATCAATCGCCTCAAGGTGGGCAGTCAGGTGGAGGAGGCAATGCCAACTCAGGCCGTGATCTAGGGGATGAAATTCCATTTGCCCCTGTGACACTTATCTAATGCCGACCCGCTCAATCATGGATGAAGCAGAGGCCCGGTCGCTGGCTGAATACCTGAGAGGCTTAAAGATGCCTTTCACGGTGACAGTCACCCCTGGGGCCAAGCGCAGCCTATCGCAAAACGCCCTGCTGCATCTGTGGTTTTGCGAAATCGCAGCGCAGACGTTTGAAACCGCCGACCAGGTGAAACGCGAATGCAAGTATTACCAAGGTTCCCCGATCCTAATGGCAGACGATCCGGCCTTCGTGGCTTTCGTGGGCAACCTTTCGCGCCTGACAGTAGAGGAAAAGATAGCCGCCATGGATTACATCGCCGTCACTTCGGTAATGACAAAGCCGCAACTGTCAAAAATGTGTGACGCGGTGCATCGCAAATATGCTGGGCAAGGCATTCGGTTAACCGATCCAGCGGAACAGGAGCGGGCAGCGTGAACCAGATCAGCCCCCGCCCGCCACTTGGCCAGAAAGCGCCTAAGCTATCCTCTGCCGAGATACGCGAGGGCAAGGAATGGATGCGCCGCGTCAAGGAACTGCCCTGTGCCATCTGCCGCAAGTCTGGGCCATCGGATGTACATCATGTCATTACCATGGGTCGCCGCCCTGCTTGGCGAGATTGATTTTTCAAATTCCCAAAAAGGGAATAACGCGGCCACGGCGTATCAGTGGCGACAAGCAACCCGATGGGTGTTTGTTTTAACGTCGGCCCCCCAGACGCCCTGCTGTTCGCGCCCCGCCACATGCGGATGGACGGCAGGGCAAACAACAAAGGATAGAGCAATGGAACACATGATTAGCGGCTGGTGGATCATCCCCAGCACATTGATCGGGGCGGTGCTTTGGGCGCTGATTAAATGGTGGCTGACATGAGACACCCAACAGACGGCAACGCCATCGCCGCCGATGCACACTGCGACCAGCCCGACGAGATCGGGACCGAGGACTGCGACATCTGCGGGCGGTACCCTGAGCCTGACGAGGGCATGCCACGCGGATATAAGCCGAAGCCGTGCAAGGGCGTAATGCACTACGATGATGTTGAGGGGTGCACCTGCCACATATCGCCCCCATGCGGTGCCTGCGTGAATAACCCCGTTACCTGCGACATCTGCGGCGAGATTGGAGACTGAAATGAAAAGCAACATAATTGACATAGACGGAGCCATTGAGGCTCGCACCGAAAAGGCCGCGCTGTTTCACACGGGCAACAAAGAGGAAGCCGCATGGTTGGCTTTGTCCCAGATTGAAATAGAAGAAACGGGAATAGGCGGTATTGTAACTGTCACGCTGCCCGAATGGCTGGCGACGGAAAAAGGACTGATATGACACCGGGACAAACAGTAGATCGGTACACTGTGACCAGAAACGAGAATGGCTTTGGCTTTAGTAACGGCATCGAGCCGGACGCCGCTGGCGGATTTGTCAGCTATGAAGATTACCTCGCCCAGCGTGAACAGATCGAGGCGCTGCAAAAGCGGGTGATGGCGGCACTAGAGCGCCTCGACGCCTCGCTGTTTACGAACGCGGAACATCAAGCTATTCTACGCGCCACAGGAGGGCAGAACAATGAGTGAGGTTGACCGCCCATGCCCAAACTGCGGGCACACACTGCGGGCACACACTGAATGGATGCAGCGGATTGCGTAGCTACGGCACGTATCAAACGCACGACACCGCGTATTGCTTGCGATACCTGCGAGATGATCGCGACGCCCTCCGCGCCCAGCTTGCCGAGGCACAGGCGCAGGTACAGACGGCGCGGGATGCGCTGGCTGACATGCTGGCATTGTTTTCGTCTGATGGTGTTTTGCTCAAAGATACACACCTTAACATGACCCTTAATGGCGCGTGCCTCGCCCTCCGCACCCCATCCCCTGATTAACAGGGCATCGCTGCGGCTGCGTTAGCCGCATGGTCTGGCGTTTTGGTACGTCGTGGACCGTCTACCCAGAGCCGCCCCCACCGCGTGCGCCACATGAGGGCGGGGGCGGCGCGCTACAATAGAGAGGATATGAGGATGGATAAAACAATGCAGGAAGCCTTGGCTATGGATGCTGCTATGCTTGAAAGCATGGGCGCAGGGCCGCAGCCACTTGCCTTTGCACAGGATGAAATTTGGATGCAGCTTGACGATGCCCTGCTTGGGAAGTGGAGCGTGTGGGATGAAGGCGGAGAGTTACACGGGCAAGACTTAACGCAGGACGAAGCCCGCTCGATGTGCCGCGAATTAACCAAGGAACCCACACCCATGACCATCCCCACAGATGAAGCCGTAGAGCGCGTGGCGAAGGCTATACGCGATCAGAACCGCATCCATATGCAGCGAAACAATCCAAGCCGGACGTTTACCCGTGATGAACTGACCGAGGATGAAACGCAGCTTGCCCGCGCCGCCATAGCCGCCATGCAGCCCAGCGTTGCGGCTGTTGAGCCTGATTTTTGCTATGACCCCTGCGAATGGGAGTACACCCAGCCGTGGGCGGAAAGAAACGACATGATGGACGGCTGGTACGGCACGCCATTGAAGGTAGAGACGTTGCACAAGGGTGCGCCAAAATGGGGCGTCGAAGTCGCACTCGACACGGACGGCGACGGCGAGGAAGACGATTGGGAATTTCAGTGGTTTGACAGCGAGGAAGCCGCTATCCACGCCCTCGCCAAAGGAGCCACCGATGACCGCTAAACCAGACACCACGCCGATGCGGGATAAATTGGCTGAAATTATTCAGTACGCAGACGCATATGACGATCCAAAAGCTACGGCAAACCTGATCATCGCCGCCCTGCCCGATATGGTTCAGACAAAAGAGACGCCTCCCCAAACGCAAAAAACCCGCGCCCCATTACAGGACGCGGGCTATTTATATCGGTCGTATGACCTACGGCAGTGGTCCGGCTCTCGCCTGTGCAGGATCTTGTCCAGAAACCACACAACGCGCCGCCAGCCGCCCCAATAGGCCAGCCCGCACCAAGACATTCGCAGCCCCGTGGCGATGTAGCAGGTACGCCAGGACATATCATCAAGCCAGCGCATCATGCGTCGTTGCCCTTGCTGCATTTGACTGACAGGAACAGAACCCGTGCACCGATATCGTCCGCAAGCGTCAAAAGCGCCTCGTGCTGGCCTTCCATGCGCTTGCGGCATGTCTGAGGCTTGCCGTAGACACCTTGCACCGTGGCGCGGCACTCTGCGTCTGTGTGGGATAGCTGCAAGCACATCGTGACAACCAGCATCCACATGCTACGGGCCTCTTTGCTTTTTGCCGGGAATTGCAATCATAACCAAAACCAATGTCAGAATGGCCTTTTGCGCAATGATCGGCCACACAATCGGCGCATCAAAATTGCGGGCAAACATCGTGTATAGGGTCGCAAAGCCAAGCAGAGCAAGAAACGCGGCAATGACGCGGCCCGCCGGGTAAATTCGGGCGTATTGGTGTGCCAGCCACCACGTTGCAATCACAAGCGAAGTAGATGTTAAGTTGTTGGCAAAGAGCGCGAAAGTCATTTGTTTTCTTCTTTCAAAACGATCTTGCGGACGCCCCGCACGGCTGCAATTCCACCCTCACCCATGACAAAACCAGCAGCGAGGTACGCCCATGTTCCAGCGTCTGTGAATTGATCCAGCAAATGCCCGACAATGCCGCCGAGAAAGATGGCTGATAAAGCGCCCGCAAAGCCTTCACTTAGCCGCCGTTTCCAGCTTGCTTCAGGGGCAAAGACGGCCCGGACATAGGCACCCGCAGCACCGGACAGGCAGAGCGCGGTGATTTGCTCAGGCGCAGCGCTGAACACCTTGTCAACAGTCTCCAAAAACGTCAATTATCCTGCCCCACGCATCCGAATTTATCGCACTTGCGCGAAGTCTCTGCTACCCACTCGGCCAGCAGACGATCATTACCGACTAGGTATTCAACAGTCGCCCGCTTGGTTATGGGCGGTACCCGTTGCACGTCCTTAAACGCTGGATCACTCGACGGTTTCGCCTCGCACCCTGCCAAGGAGATAATCGAGCAAACCGCCATCGCTTTCGCCGCGTGTTTCGTTTTCAATAGATCGGGCATCGCGTATTCCTTCGATTGTCTTGGTGGTGTTGCTGTTGTTGATCTTGGCCCGCTCGGCGTTGCGGATGTAGAAAAACGCGCCCAGCCCCATGACGCAGATCAGGCCAACCGTGATGACAACCCGCATCATTTCGCCCACCCGCGTTTTACTGCAAAGGCGTATGCAATCTCAGTCGATGCGCCAAGAGCAAGGCCAAGCAATGCCAGCAAGTCAGGGTCGACGGCAATTTCTGCACCGACATCTTGCGGGACCAAGCCGTAAGCAACCATTGCTCCCGAAACGTAGCGCAAAATGATGCGCGATATGGGTCCAATCATGGTTTGCCCTTTCCAAAGATAGACGCCAGCAGGGACGCCAGAACGACCCATAGGCTGCGTTGCGGGGGTTTCGCGGGGGTTGTGTCGATAATGGGCTTTGGTGCTTTCTGCGTGGCCCACGCCAATGACACAGCCCGCACATCATCAACACGGCGCTGCCAGCCACGGCCAAATGTTTTCCACAGCCTGCCGCCCCTGATACGGCGCATGAATGCAAGCCGCTCATCGCAAATATCGTTAATAACGTCAGGCGCGGAAAGCCCCCGTGCTGCTGCAATGGTAGCAGGACCAACAACGCCATCTTGTGCCGTCCCGACAACCTTTTGCAGATACTTGCCAGCCCGTGACGGCCCGCTATTCACGGCAAAATCAGCAACGGCGTAGTCAACACCTGACGGCAGAAGATCCGCACTCACAGCGTCCCAATACTGACGCTTATAGACAACCACGGCCTGAGACTCGGTCAGCGCCTTTAAGTCTGCAATCGTGCCGCCGGGTTTGATGTAGCGGCGAAACGTGGCAATCGTAATTCCCTTGTTCGTTGCCCCGCCGGGGTCAGCCGGATTGTTTACATACCCGCCTTCGTGCTTCAGTATTTTGGGGATTGCCCGCTCAGAATTATTCATATCTACTCCTTAAAACCCACGGGCTTTGCGGTCTTTAATGATGCGGTAATTATGGAAAACGACATAGGCAAATAAAGCGCATAGAATCCAGACCGCCCAAATAGCCCCGCCGGCCCCTGCGAGATAGGCACCGCCAATAGACACAACCAGCTTAACCGGCACCCAGCCTTTTCCAAGTTTTCGCATTAGCCACGCGACGATTCCATTGGCCTCTGTCGCGCCAGTTTTCATGCCGACAATCGTTGTCCACACGTCCGCAATTTGCAGCGCGAGAAAAACAACCGCCGTTGCAATTTCAATCTCGGTGAGTTGCATTTCTTATCCCTCTTATCCTATCGGTATTTGAAAAACAGAACAGCCAGCGCCATTACTGCCCTTCGAAACCTACCCACACCGTCGGCCATTAGCGCTTGGTGAAACTGTGCGCCTGCCGTGAACCGATCCCATCCGATGGACAGAAAGTGATCGTGCAGCGCGGCCGCTTTTAAAAACCGCCGATCGTGCGGATCGAGTAGCCAGCGCCAGATCCAGGGGATCGAGACGTCGAACACAAACCCCGCCGGCACCGTATAGGCCGCGCCTGTCTCGACGCAGCCCACATACCAGGTCAGAGGCTCTGTGATGCGGTAGCGGATGCCCCCGGCCGGCTCGTACCAGTCGCGGGCGCGGGTGTAGCGGCTCATGTGTCGAGCAACTTCTTTCTTGCGTTTCTTTGCGCAATCATATGACGATCACTTAGCAGGGGCGGGGGTGTGAACGCCACGCCACCCAATATCTTCGATCTCAAGTTGTATGTGTCAGCGTGCCTGGCGTGCGCGACCCAAGACATAATCACGGGGTCGATCTCATCCCAAGTGATCCGGCCTTGGTGGTAAAGTGATGCCATCCGTTTCATCTTGCGCTTCATTCGGTTGATGCTGTCCTTGCGCAGCGCGCGGTGCGTTGGCCAGATGCGGTACCCCAGAAAATCCAGCGCGCGGCCCCCGTCTCCGACTGGAAATACCTGTGTTTTGGCATTCGTGCGCAGGCCGAGGTGTGCCCATAGGAAATCTTCAATATCGCGGCGCACCAGGTGCAAGTGAGACTTGTCAGGGTGCACGATTGCGAAGTCATCCATGTAGCGCAAATATCGGCCCTCGCGCAGCGTGTGCTTCACAAAGTAATCCAGATCGTTCAGATAGATATTCGCGAAAAGCTGCGAAGTCAGGTTTCCGATCGGTATTCCGCGCGGCAATGTGTCGGATGGATCGGCGGTGCTGTCGATAATGCCGTCGATCAAGGTGAGTGTTTCCGAACAGGCGATCCGCCTGCGTATCTGACGCTTTAATACGTCGTGCGATATTGAGGGGAAATATTTGGAAATGTCTGCTTTCAGCGCGCAAACGGACCCGTGTTTGCGATTGACCTCGCGCAGGTATGCCTGCACAGCGTCCGCGCCCCTGTGAGCACCCTTGCCCGGGCGGCACGCATATGACTGATCTATAAATCTGGCGTCGAAAATAGGCTCTAGGGTGGCAACCAGGGCATGCTGTACGATGCGATCCTTGAGGGGTAGCGAAGATATCTCGCGGCGCTTGGGCTCAAACACGAAAAAGAGATGATATGGGCCTGTCTGATAGGTTTTGTGAATCAGGCTGTTTTGAAGCTCGATCAGGTTTGGCTCGAGGTTGGCGCGAAAGGTAATGACGTCCCTCTGGCGGTGCCGGCCTTTTGCGGTTTTCTCCCAAGCCGCGAGGAGCGAGGGCCACGAGGTCACGGCTTCCCATAGGTTATTAAATGTTTTGGCCATTGACACTCTCGCAAATAGGGACGGCCGGAATGAGGGGTCTCCGCAAGCAGGTACTGCGACACTCCGGCCTGTTTATTTTTTTCGGCACTTGGCCGAGGATTACAGGCCCTTTCGGGGGTGTTCTGTGCGAAAGCCCTTGAGCTTTTGCCTTCTGACGAACCCCGGAAGCGGGGCGAAAGCCGATGTTCGTGTTCGCGTTCGAACGGGAATTGTTCAGGTTCAGGGCGAAGGCCCCAGCCCGAGAGCTATTGCTCCAATTGCCGCCACGGATCGGCAGGCGCTCATGCATGGCCCGCAACCCCTCCTTTCAGCGACTTAAACCAGCCGCCGATCATGCGGCCCACCTCATCCATGAGGCGAGACCATGTTTCGTATTTTTTCAGGTCGATATACCGCAAGCCAAAGGCTGTTCGGATTTGTGAGCGCAACAAGTCAAGCTCTGCATCCAGATCCTGCATCGTGGTCTTTTTGTGGTAGCGCTTGTTGGTGACAATAATCAGACGCAGCACGCCCCACATAGCGTCCCTTATCTCGGCACCCAGGACGTGCCGTTCAAATTTTGGAAATTGACGCAGTGCAACATATCCATATGCAATCATCTCCTCGCATTTCTGTCTGATTTTCAGATCGTCCAAGCCGGCGCTCCTTGCGGTAATGGACCGCGCTATCGCGCGGCCTTCAGATTTCAGCTCAGCAGATTTCAGATTACGAAAGCGGGGCGAAAGCCGAAGCTCGTGAGCGCGACCGAACGGGAATTGCTCAGGTTCAGGGCGAAGGCCCCAGCCCGAGAGCTAACGCTCCAATAGCCGCCACGGATCGGCAGGCGCTCACTGGTTGTGGTAATGTAAAAGCCATCGCTTTCGATCGGCGATCCTGGCTGCATAAGGCCGAGCTGCTTCAACCGCTTGAGTGCCGCCGTGGAAACCGTGTTTGCGGTCATGCTCGAAAAGGCTGCTCCGTTCCCGCAGGTGAGCGTATCCGCAGCGGTGCCTGACGTAGCATACTTGACGGTGCCGGCCGTGCCCGGTGCCACTAGGGTACCATCAGAGGCAAGGATGGCCTGCCACGGCCCCGACCCGCTCAGGTCGGTAGCCAAAAGCACAGCGTCATTGTTGGGGATCACCTGAATTTCACTGTCAACGACCCGCATTCCCGGCGACCACTCCCACACGTTGCCGTTGAGGTTCTGGATGCCGAATGGCGTTGGCGGGTAATTCCAGGCGACGGGGCCTGATCCCGCCCGAACCGGCGCGCCAAAGCTGCCTCCCGGCGTTGGATTGCCCGCAGCATTCACACCAAATTCGCCCTGCGCATTATAGGCGCGACCGTTGTTGTTGTTTCCACGCGGGAACCGGCCAGATGCGCGGGCGCTCAGTGCGATTGCCGCATACATGGCGTTTGTGCATACGCAAAACCCCAGACCGGAGGCGCGCGCGAGCGTGACGGCCTGATCGTGGTTGATGCTGACTCTGGGCATGAGACCCGCCTGTGACACCATTTCGCCACTCACCTCAGCGGCCTGGTGGGTGCCGATCAGTATTTCATCTTTTTCAACGCCGCCCACGATGAACGCCGGATGCACACCAGCCCCAAGGCTTGCGTCAAGGTCCTCTACGTTGAATTTAGAGATCCGATGAAAATAGCTGGGCTGGCCTTTGGTCGTGAAGCGCACCGTCATCTGCCCCTTGCTCATTGCCTCGACTTGCGTTCGCAAGTTGTCCTGGAGTGCGGTCATTAGACTGCCCCCCCGTCCGGCGGCGCGGTAACGGTTGCAAGGTAGGCGCTATAGATGAGCGCATAGACCTCGGCTTGGGTTGCGGTTTGGCCCGTATCTTCGCCGGTTTCAGGGTTTATGATCGGGATTGTGGCCACGGGATCAAAGGCCATGGGCACGGGTGACATCGGGATATGCAAAACAGGCCCATCCGGGCCGCCCACGATGGTTTCTTGCGAGAAAGTGATGGCGGGAGTTTTGTTTAGCCGATTGTCAACGACGATCTGATTGCAGCGGACAAAGCTCTCTCCGGTCATGGGTTGCAGGTTGTGCTTATAGCTCATTGGGTCATACCTCCGTGACCAAGCCGTAAACGGTAAGGCCGGATGCGGTGAACCGCGCGACCTCCGATCCGGCAATTACAATTGATAATGTGTCAGCAGCCGCGCTGTAGATGCCAGCCGTTCCGATGCGTAGAGCGGGGTCGGCAAGCGTCCCTCCTTCCAGTGTGGCGCGGCCACCGTTCACCTGCCCTGCAACTTGGCCAATCATTGACAGGCTTTGGGATAGGGTCGCGTTAAGCGCCAAAAATGCCACCGCCGCAGGGTATCTGGCGACCTCAGTTGCAACAGGGCCGGAATCATGCCGGTAGCGGATAACTTCATCACCCGCAACGACCTGAAACTGAACCCCGATGGCTGTGCTGGATAGGCCTGCAGATGTGCTTGAATACACGTTGGCGTTTACAAAAGCAGCATCTCTAGCCGCCTCCGTTGCGGCTTGAGCGACGACCGTTTGATTTCGCAGCAATTCAATGCTTGCGCTCGTGGTGTTTAGGTATGCGCCAAGTGTATTAGATTGAGAAACCCATCCCGCAAGCGATCCGAGCAGCGCATCCGCCTTGGCTGAAAAGTCGACAGGGCTTGCACGACTTGGTGCAGGTGGTAGCAAAGAAACGGTGGGAGCGGCCATTAGATTAGTCCTTCTACTTCGATTGTTGCGTCGGATATCAGGGGCGACGAAAGCGTGATGTCAAAACGTCGGTAATAGCCGTAAACGATTGTTCCAAGTTCTTCTTTTTCGTCACCAACCCACACGATTGGCGTGGTGCGATATTGGGCAAAAGTGTTTTGCGCTCTTCGCGCTAACTCAGTGCTAATTCTTACGTCGTAATCAACCAATTGCGCGAATGCTCTTTCAACGATTATTGCATTGCCAAAAGCGTCACGCTCTTTCCGGCTATAATCTTCAATGGATATGCTTGTGCCGTAAACTGTAACGCCAAGATCAAACAACCGCCCAAGAACGATTTGACCGACCTGCGCAATCCCGCCCGCATTTGTTATAGTCACTGTTGTTGATGCGTTGAGAAATGGCGGTAGCGCCACCTCAATCACCTCTTGGCGCTGGACACCAATTGGCGAAAAGAAATAGGTTGACCAGTCAATTACGCCAGTATCATCAAGCAGAACGTATGATTGAGAGAATACCAACCCATCGTCAGGGTCGTTAACTTCGACAAGCAGGGTTGATCCTTTCAAGCCAAAGAATGCAACTGCGCTAACAAATTCCCCATTGTGGTTTATTGTATATGTGATTGATTCAGCCTGAGAAACTACATCGCTCAGTCGTTTGTCGAATGCTTTGTAGCGATTGGTTGCACCGAGAAACAACCACTCAGTCGGGCTAATATCTGGTTGGTTTCCAGTGTTGCTGCCCGAGAGGCTCTCATAAATGTTATGTTCGTAAATAACCTGATCGTTAATGACATATGTGGTTCCGACCAACCAAAATGGCGCGTCTGTTTCCGGCACATTCGAGGACGTTAGATTTGCGTCGGTAACTTCAATTGGCGGGATGATTTTCATTCTTTAAGTCCTCACTGCTGGTGCGCCGTCAATGTCCCATTTGCGGTTCACCTCGCTGGTGCGTTTGACGTATTTCACGACCTCAACCATCACGCGACGCAGTTCGGCTACTTCTTCACGCAGCGCCTTGGCATCCATTGACCCACTGTTGCCGCGTGACATTTTTCGCTGTGAGTGATCAATGACAGTCTCGTTTGGGTGCAGCATGCTCAAGAAACCGCCCTTGCCATCCATGCCGCCTGAGCGTGACCCCAAGCCGGTGTATCCGCCGCCGTCAAACGAGGGGATGATGCCTAAATCATTCAGGGAAAGCCGGATGCCTGAGAGCTGGTCTTTGGTGTTTTCATAGGCAAGCTGCGCCGCCTCAAGCTCCGCCCTGACTTTGGGGTACTCGGCATTTGGAATGGAGAAGTACAAAAAGCCGTTTTCGCCCTGACTGTTCCACTGTTGCTCCGCCCTGGTCGTGCTTTGAGGGGTCTGGGCAAACAGCGCCTCTGCAGCGGCAACAAGGTCTCCAAGCTGCGAAATAGAGGCGAGAACCTGCTGCGCCTCGGTGGTGAGGGCGTTGATCTGGTTTTGACGCGCCGCCGCAATAGCCGCGTTCTCTGCGGTGCTTTGGGCCTCGATCTGGCTGATTATAGCGGCCCTGATCAATTCAAGTTGACGCATTATTCCAGTGTTGGATGTGAGCAATTGGCCAATGCCTGAAACTGATATACCGCTTGATAGGCGGATCAGAAGTGCTGCGCTCAGGCTTTCATTGCCCTCGACGGCCCTTTGCACCAATTCCGTAATGTTTACAGTGTCGTTTTGCAGGCTTTGAACTGTGTTAAGCTCGTCGTTTGTCAGGTCTTGGGTGCCGGTGATGCTGGCCGTTTGGCCAGTGATCGCGTTGGTGAACGTCAAACCTTGACCGTAGATCGCCTGTAATTCACTGGTGGTGCGCTGAGTGGCGTTTGCGATGATCTTTGCGGCTTGGCTTTCTTCAGCCGTGATGATGCCGTCCTTGTTTCGGTCAACCGCATTTATTACGGCTGTAATCGCCGCGTCAGATGCCTTGCCTGCCAAAGACGCCCTGATCTGTGCCGTTGTCATTTGCCCATTTCGGTCAATCGCCGATGCCAAAGCCGAAACAGTGCTTTGATAGGTGGAAAGGGTGGCCGATGTCTGAGCCTCCATCGCTGAAATTAAACCATCGCCATTCGCGTCAATAGCTGCTGCCAATCCCGCAGTTTGACCCTCAAGCCCAGCGATATAGCGAGCGCCCTCAGCAGAAAGACCAGCAACAACACGGCCCGAATTATCAACCAACCCTGCCCGAATAGCCCCTGCGTCAGTTCTGCCCGCAACGACCTGCAAATTGGCGCTGTCTTGGATGATATTCCCGATGTTGCCGAGAACATATATTTGCTCTTGCAACAATTCTTGGGTGACATTGCCAGACATCAAAAGATCGCGCAGATGTTCTAGCGCAGCGGTCTGCACATCAAACAACAACGCCTGATAGTTAGCACCAAAACCAAGAGCCTCAGACACCGCAGCGGCCTCATTAAGCTGCCGACTGATACCCGCCTCAATACGGCGCAACTCAGCAGCCGTTGACGCAAATCCGGCGCTATCGGTGGCCAAAGACTGCCCCGAACCGCCAAGGCTTCCAAGCGCGGTTACATCGCCGCTAACGGCCTTTGCAAAGTTAGCCGCGAAGTCACGACCAGCGCTGGCGAGATCCGCCGCATTGCGAACGCCCCCGATGTTGCCAGCCGCAGTCCGTAGGCTGTCTGCCAACCTAAAGAATCCATCCGCCGATTGACGCGCTTGTGCAGCCGCTGCGTTTGACGCCTCGATCTGGCTATTAATTGGGCCAAGGGCCGCGTCGACAGCGCCAGCCACCAGTGCGCCCAGCCTGCTTGCCAGGCTGTCAATTGCCGGCAGAATAGAGTTGAACTGCCCCGACATCGACACCAGCGCCGCAAACATCTGCCGGCCGCTCTCGGTTGCGAGATTTTGCGCCTCGACCAGCGCCCGAAACTGCGCGCGGCTCTTTGGCATTGCCTGACCCAATTCGCCCATGGTTTGCGTGAGCTGGCGGGTCAAGGTGTCAAAGCGTTCCTGCTCTGAATAAAACGCCTGATAATAGGCTGTTGTCGCACTGGCAAAGTTTTCAAGGCCACCAAATGCATCGACCAGCCCCGAGGCCGCAGCGGCCCCCCACAAGCTGAGATCGAACAGCGTACCGCCCAGGGTATCGATAATGGTGTTCGCGGCGTTCAGGGACGAGGATAGGCGTGTCAGAGCGGCATAAGCGCCTTCGCCTTCACGCTGCAATGCTTCAAGGCCGGGTATCATACCCGCGAAGTCGTCGCCAAACCCTTGCAGCGCCTCGGTGACGGCCTTCTGTGCAGCTTCATCACTCAAGCCTTTGGTGCTGACCTGAATGGACGCGCTGAAGTCGTTGAATGCTGATGCACCGATGCCAAGCGCTTCCGACGCGCCCATCACCCCCATCTGCATTTGGCTAAGAATGCGCTCAAGTGGCCCTGCTGTCGCTGCGTCCAGATCGCTGAAACTGGTTCTGACTTTCTTTGAAAGCCCCCAGAATTTCTTCTTTTCAACCGTGTTGAAAGACTGAATAAGCGCGTCCATTCCGTCCACAGTAATGCGGATGCCAGCGTCCAATTGCTTGGTTTTGGTCTTGAAGAATGAGAACACTGCTGCCACAGCCGCGATAGGCAAAGCAACCGCGCCGATTGCAGCACCCAAGCCGCCAAGCATTGTTGCTGCCGACCCGATGCCGGTCACAGCAGACCCGATCGCACTAGCCGCGCCCCCAAGCCCGCCGGACATAAGCCCGCTGAACACGCTGGACGCGCCGCCAAGCAAGCCACCCGCGCCGCCAAGCGTGCCGATGAAGTTCCCCGCGCCCGCTGTCAGACCGCCAAGGATACCGCCGCCGCCGGGCGCGCCGCCGAGTTGACCCGCTGCTGCCGCTGTGCCGCCCCCACCCAAAGCAGCCGACAACGCCAGCTTGATCGGGTTGGCAATCGCCGTGGCAATCATCTGCTTGATCATGTTTTTGAAGCTGTCCAGCAGATCGCCAAAGTTGCGCATACCGCTCGCCACGAAGTCGCCGATTGCGTCACCGAATGCTGATATGGTCGGGTTGCTGTTGGCGAACTCTTCGTTCAGGTCTTTGACGGCTTTTTGGTATGCACCATCGGATAAGCCCGCTCCCACTAGCTGGTCCAGATTGGCAATCTCGGCGTTGTATTTCTTGAGCGGGTCCGCATCAAACTCTAGCCGCTCGATTTCGTCGGCCATGTTGCCGAACTCGTTTGCGGCTTCCCCAGCAGCCTTGCCCGCGCCAGAAGTAGTTGCTGTCAGCGTTTTGCTAAGGGCCGCGTTTGCGGCATTTATTTGATTGATTCTGGCAGTGGCGCTTTCTGCGCTATTGCCCAAATTTCCGAACGAAACCGCCGCACGGTCAGCGGCATCTGGGTCTGCTGGCCCAAGCCCCCCGAACCCCAACCTAGGCTTGAATACACTGGCCTGAATACCCGCTGTAGTATTTAGAAAGCCCATCAAAGCCATTGCTTTTTCAATGTTTACATTTAGGTCAGCGGCCAAAAGAGCAGCGCCCGTCCGGGCGGCGCTGAAGTCAATACCGCCGATGGTGCGCGAAAGGCGACCAGAAAGATCAACACCCTCAACTAACTGGCCGTTAAGAAATACCTGACCATCTTTCACGTTTACGATTCCACGATCAAGCATTGAAACTAGGTCCACAAGTTCTTGACGTCGCCCCACTTCATCGTCAGTCAAGAATGTCAGTTCGCGCTGCACCTGCTTGATGGCTTCAACCTTGATTTGCGCCTGAGCTAAAAGGTTTTCTGCATTTTCAAGTTCCGCGTTCCAGCTCGCTGTATCAGCAGTAATGCCCGGCAAGTTTAGCCCCTGTTCTGCCGCACGCGCCTTTACTGTGCGCAGTGTCTCCAATTCTTCTGTTAGGCGCTGAACATCAATTAGCGCCTCATTTAGGCCGCTTTTTTGGTTGAAATCTTGCTGGTTTAGCAGGCGCGTTGCGTCAAGAACCTGCAATAGGGATTCAGCCTCTGCACGCCGCACACGCGCGGCCTCTTCGGAAATAATGCTACCCTCTTTTGTCGACCGCGTGAGGATTTGGATTTGAGTAATCTGGTCGCCCATTGCCAGCGTTCCGTTGTCGATAACCCTCTGCGCAATTTCGTTTGCTGTGGTAAGGCCCATAACATCACGGACGAAGCCGGAAACTGCCGATACCGCGCCTGAAATTGATCCAACAATGTAGCCAAACGCCGCCACAACATCCAGCGCCACGCCAGCGATGCTAAACAGCAACGCGCCAATGTTTTGCAACGCCTGCACAAACTTGGGGTCGGTCACTGTGCCAATGAGGTTTTCAATTGACGCCCGCAGCTTTTCAGACGCTGGACCTGCAATCTCGAATAGATCGCCCCACGCATTGCCAAGAGCGGCCAGAGCGCCGCCAAGGGTATCGCGTGCGGCTTCGGCAGACCCACCAAATTGCTTTGTAAGCTCGGCAAGGATAACCGCTTGAGCGCCTGCAACATCGCTTGTAGCCACCATCGCTTTGACGGCTTCTTTTTGCGCTTCCGTAAACTGGATGCCAGAACGGGAAAGCGCGGTCATGCCAAGTATAGGGTCGTTCAATGCTTTGCCGACTTGCAGCGCCGCCGAATTAAGGTCAGTCCCCATTGCTGTAGCAAGGTCCAGAACAGCAGTTGTGGCCGCGTTGAATGTGTCGCCTTTAACTGCTGTGAATGTCAGCAGTACCCCCTGCATAGCATTGGTGACTTCGTCACCGTAATTCGTGATGCCCTGCAAAGCCGCCGCGTGATTGTTCAGATCACCCACGGCCTTTCCGGCTGCGCCGCCGGTTGACGTGATAGCTGCTGCAAGCTGTGCCTGAGCCTTGTCAGATTCTACCGTTGCGGAAATAAACTTGCCCAGAGATGCGCTCGATGCGGCGAACGCTGCATACCCCGCAGCCATGCCAATAACCGCTTTTGTCGCCTTCAGTGCAGCCGCGTGTGCCGCGCCTGTTGCCTTGTTGAACTTCTCAACCTGTGGCGCGGCCCGTCCTGCACTGTCGCCAGCTTTCTTGAAACCCTTTTCGGTTCCACCAACAGATTTTTCAGTAGCCGTACCCGCCTTGGTCGTATCCTCAAGCGCCTTCTTGCCTTTGAGTAGGCCAGTCGTATCGGCCCCAAGAATCAGATCAGCGAAATTCTGGCTCATGTTTGATCCTTGCGAGAAATAGGCCGCGACCCTAAGTTGGGTGCGGAACCAATGGAGAATTATGGTGGACGGAATTTTAGGAATTTTAGGTGCTGCCGCCCTAGTCGCGGGCGCGATGTTCACACTTGTCGGGTTTGCAAGCGGTGATTTTATTACCGTCTATCAAGGTGCCGCATTGCTGGCGTCTGGGCTTGGGATGCTTGCCACCTCCGAAGTCATCAAGACACTTAAACAAATCCGCGACCGCCTGCCTGCGCCGGATCAGACACCCCGCTAACGGGATGCCTTGGGCCTATCCACCGGCGCGATTGCCAGCGCGTTGGTCCCGTTTTCGCGCTCGGCATGGTAGCCCTTGCACATATCGGACAGGATCGCGGTGTCGTCGGCGTCCAGCCCCTTGGCGGATGCATACGGCGCAAGAATATCCCAGTCCGTCGGGCCTTCCACCATGCCGTTGCTGCGCGTCGGGCCTAGATCAAAGAACAGCCCGATCAGGTATTCCTCTGCGTCCAGTTCCGGCAAGCCGAAGTCCTCCACGCCTGCATCTTTCCATTGATCCAAGCGACATCGCTTTTGATCCTTGGGGAAGGCGTGGAGATAGCCGATCTGGCGCGCGTAAAGGGTTAGCCCTTCTGCGCGTTTCCCATGCGGTTTGCCTGCGTTCCGGCAAATTCACCGATCTGTTTTGCAAACGGGTTATTCTTCATCTCGAACACTGGCGAGCCGTCTTTGTCTGTAACCTGCTCGCCGTCTGCGTTTTCCTTCACGCCCATTTCTGGGAATGTCAGATCGAGGAACCACATTGCATCCTCGGCAGTCGCGGGCTTGTCGCCGTTCATGACGTTCTCAAACCCGAAGATGAAAGGTGCAGCGCCTTCGCAAAGCTGGTTATGCACATCCTCCATGACGCGCGCCTCATCGTCCGTATTGTCGCCCTTGGCCTTTTTGGATGCCATAGCCGCCTTTTGCTTTGCCCGCATCTTAGCCTGCATAGAACGCGATGCCGTACCGCGCACGATTACCCGACAAGGCTTGTCGCCGTCCATCACAGGCTCACCAGACCACGGGTCAACGATCTGCATAGGCGTTCCGGTTTCAGCGGCTTCACGGCTGTTGTAGTTGGCGTTAAAATCCATTTTGATATCCTTGGGGTTCGGTTCAATGTGGGAGGCAGCGGCGAACCACTCCGCCGCCCCCCGATTACCCGCCGAAGCGGATTAGTTAGGCAGGTTCAACGTCCTTGACGGTCAAGGCGTTTTGCTTAAAGTTGTAAACCGCGCCCTCGAAAGAACTGTCGGTCGCTTGGTTCTCTTGGTAGCTATGAACATAGCCCTGAGCGTATTCCACAGGGTCAGTTGCAACCAAAGCACCCGCTGCCCCCGTCCCTGTGCCGATTTTGATAGCGCAAGCGCCGCTTGGCCCGTCGCACAGCGTCTTAAACGCAGCTTGGCCTGTTGCCAGTGCGCTGCCGTCGATGCGGAACGAGCCTTGGCTGTCAACACCGGATGCCGCGCCCTTGGTGCCTTTGGTAAAGCCGGTTTTAAGGTCGGATACGTCGATGTTTGCGTTGGTCACACCGAATTGGGGAAGTGTTTGTGGAAACTCCAATTCAACCCACGTCAGGGCCTCAAAGCCTGACTTGTCGTTGGTTGCTGGAAGTGCTGTTGAGTAGTAGATCGTCTTTCCGATGGAATTCCGAGTAGCCATGATATTTGCCCTTTCATTTGGCAAAGCGGACAGGCCCGACTAATCGGGGTGTTGCTGTCCAAAGTTGAAGTGAAGTGCCTACCGTTCGCGCTACCGGCGCAGCCCGCAGGCGGGGCAATTAGTCGGCGTCGATCCAGCCGATTGCGCGCCATGCGGCAGCGTCTTTTTGCAGTGGTGTGGCGATTGCGCCGACTGTGCCGTTGCTGGCCTTGGTGTTTTTCAGCCGAACACGAGCGGGCTTGGCGACCGCCTTTGGTGTCTCTGGCGCAGCGTCTTGCTCTATGGTTTCTTGATCCGCCGGAGCGGTTTTCTTGCGTGCCATGTTGGCCTCCGATGTTGTGATTAGGACGCGCTGTAAGGGATGCGCACTGAGACGCGCCAATGCGGGCCGTCAGGATAGCCCTGCTGCACCTCTGGCGGGCCCATGATGGTGATGAAACCGCCGGTGACGGGCAGGCGCAGCGTGTACGGGAACAAGGCTGCGATGCTGTCCGCAATAGTTGTTGCAGCGGTTGAGAATACGCCGATCTCCGACATGATCGTGATCTGCGCAAACCCGCGAACGATTGTTCCGCCGCCTGTCAGTGTGCTGTCCGTCCGGCTCACTGGCACGTGGGCGAATATCAAATACGGATGCGGGGTTCCGGTTGGCACGTCCTTGTTCGGCCAGCCGATTGTCAGGGCCGGGGAAAGCGTTGCAAGCCTCTGCCCAAGCGCGTTTGAAATGGCGGTGTCAGTAATCATCTACGGACCTCGTTTGCACGTTTCTTGACGTGATCGGGGAACTGTTCCGCGTTGCGAGTTACGAAAAATCTCCCCGGCACGTCAAAAGTCCGGCCCAAGCTGTCTGTCCCGGTAAACCCGTATTCGATGCGTCTGGCGTAAGGCACAGTCCAGGCGAACTCCATCGTGTCGCCTATTTCCATGCCCTGAATTTTTACGCTGACGTCAGCGCCTTCTGCGCCATCGACTGTCAGCGAGTTTACTAGGTCTTTCGTTTTGCCGACTGGAATGCGTCCTTCGACAAACGATGTCGCGCCTATGGTGATACCGTCTTGCGTTTCCTGAGCGCCCGTTAAAACATCGCTGATAGACTGGCGCATCGTATATTCAAGCGCTTCAATCGTCAGGTCTGCGATATCTTCCAATTGAGCGGCGAAAGTCTTGGATGCCATCGGTATCTCCCACGCCAATAGACCCCGCTGAAAGCAGGGCCTTTGGTTTGTTTTTAGTATTTTAGATGCGGTATCTAACCGCCAAGGATCAGCTTAAGACACTGCAACCAGCACTGCCGAACCGAAACATGACCGCCTATCCAAGCCCGGACCCACCGGGCCACGCCTCGCCTAAACCGCCCGCCTCAACCCACCATCACTCAACATGCCCACAGCAACATACAGCGCCACAGCACACCTAGACCGACTTGCCTTGACCAGCGCGCCCTATGCGGACAGCGCTACATGCCCCTCGATCTGAGACACGATTTCCTTGATTGGCGTCAGATCAACGCCGCCCTCTTCAACAGCCCCAGCGTAGCGCCGAAGCCATGAATTGAGAGATGTGACCGCCTGCCGTTTGAGTTCAGCAAGCGCCGCCGCGTCTTGCGGGTCGAAACGCTCGTACCCGCCACCCGACTTGCGCCCCGCCACTGGCGAAACGTAGGCCGGATACTCTCGAACCGTCAGGCTGATCACGCTGCCCTTTTTTGGTGCTTTGCTAACCTGCATAGTGATCCGCAGGCCGCTTGCCATCTGACGTGCAAGGCCGATGCGAAATTCCCGCGCCGCCTCGCCGTCAGACTTCGAAAAGAACCAGTCGTAAGCCTCGTGATCCGCCTGACCCGAAAGCCAGTCGATAAACTCGCCAGCGTTGAACATATTCCTGCCAGTCTTTGACAGGTATGCGTCGATAATGCGCTGACGATCCGCTTTGGTAAATTGAGCCATTGCTTTCTCCTTTGCAGTTGACCGCCTCAGCACGCCTCAACCCGCCTAGCCGGACCCAGCCTAGACCGCCTTATGTGATGTTAGCCGTAACGAAACTATCCAATGCACACCGCGACTTACCGTGACCGCCGTAACTTGCCCACCGCGACCGAACGCACCGATCCTTTCCATGACCGCCAGACATCGCCCCGACCAAACTCAACTTCCATGTATCAACACAACTAGACCGCCAAACCGTGAACGACTATTTTTAGGACCGCCGAACGTCCGATAGATCAAGCCGCGCGGCGCTGGCGCTCCTCAACCATGAGTTCCATCAACTCCTCAGTGTCGATGTCTGCATATTCGGGGTTAGCCATCGCTTCCTCTTGGACGTCGCGGCCCTCCGCCGTGATTTCATCCCAGAGACTTTGCCAGTCGCCCATGTCTTCGCCGGATACCGCAAAAGTGCCGTTTCCGCCTTTTCCCTTCTCTTGGCGAAAGTCACCGATGCCGCAGATCACGCCCGCG